>BNJV01002584.1_pt1 | contig 270030 bp, 309 predicted proteins | sample 8540591 | NCBI WGS metagenome assembly BNJV01 (sample SAMD00202457, study PRJDB9452) | human saliva metagenome | host: Homo sapiens
AAGCGTTATAATATAGATATAAAAAAAGAAAAAAACGTTTAGAAAGAAGGTACTTATATGATTAAATATAGTATCCGTGGTGAAAACCTAGAAGTAACAGAAGCCATTCACGACTACGTCGTTTCTAAACTCGAAAATTGAAAAATATTTTCAAGCAGAGCAAGAATTGGATGCCCGCGTAAACCTAAAAGTTTATCGTGAAAAAACTGCAAAAGTTGAGGTCACGATTCCACTTGGTTCCATTACACTTCGTGCAGAAGATGTTTCTCAAGATATGTATGGATCAATCGACTTGGTAGTTGATAAGATTGAACGTCAAATTCGAAAGAATAAAACAAAAATTGAAAAGAAAAATCGTAGCAAATCTGCAACCAGCAAAATCTTTACAGACGCTCTGGTTGAGGAAAGCGTTGCTCTTGAAAAAGTTGTCCGCACAAAAACGATTGACATTGAACCAATGGAACTAGATGAAGCCATTCTACAAATGGAACTATTGGGACATGATTTCTTCATCTACAAAGATGTGGAAGATAATACAACAAATGTTATTTACCGTCGCGAAGATGGAGATGTAGGACTTCTTGAAGTCAAAGAAAAATAAGCTAATACACTAAGAAAGCTCCTGTAGAACATACAGGAGCTTTCCTATACTATAGGAAGATAAAGTTTCTAAATAAAAAAACAACAAAAAATTTAAAAAAATAGAAAAAAGATATTGACAAGTATTTATGGTCGTGATATACTAATATAGTTGTCGCGCGAGAGCGACAAAGACCTTTGAAAACTGAACAAGACGAACCAATGTGCAGGGCACTATAACTAAGGTTATAGTACTGAACAATGAAAAACAATAAATCTGTCAGTGACAGAATGAGTTTAAGACAAACAATTATTTAATGAGAGTTTGATCCTGGCTCAGGATGAACGCTGGCGGCGTGCCTAATACATGCAAGTAGAACGCTGAAGCTTGGTGCTTGCACCGAGCGGATGAGTTGCGAACGGGTGAGTAACGCGTAGGTAACCTGCCTGGTAGCGGGGGATAACTATTGGAAACGATAGCTAATACCGCATAACAGTAGATATTGCATGATATCTGCTTGAAAGGTGCAATTGCATCACTACCAGATGGACCTGCGTTGTATTAGCTAGTTGGTGAGGTAACGGCTCACCAAGGCGACGATACATAGCCGACCTGAGAGGGTGATCGGCCACACTGGGACTGAGACACGGCCCAGACTCCTACGGGAGGCAGCAGTAGGGAATCTTCGGCAATGGACGGAAGTCTGACCGAGCAACGCCGCGTGAGTGAAGAAGGTTTTCGGATCGTAAAGCTCTGTTGTAAGAGAAGAACGAGTGTGAGAGTGGAAAGTTCACACTGTGACGGTATCTTACCAGAAAGGGACGGCTAACTACGTGCCAGCAGCCGCGGTAATACGTAGGTCCCGAGCGTTATCCGGATTTATTGGGCGTAAAGCGAGCGCAGGCGGTTAGATAAGTCTGAAGTTAAAGGCTGTGGCTTAACCATAGTACGCTTTGGAAACTGTTTAACTTGAGTGCAAGAGGGGGGAGAGTGGAATTCCATGTGTAGCGGTGAAATGCGTAGATATATGGAGGAACACCGGTGGCGAAAGCGGCTCTCTGGCTTGTAACTGACGCTGAGGCTCGAAAGCGTGGGGAGCAAACAGGATTAGATACCCTGGTAGTCCACGCCGTAAACGATGAGTGCTAGGTGTTGGGTCCTTTCCGGGACTCAGTGCCGCAGCTAACGCATTAAGCACTCCGCCTGGGGAGTACGACCGCAAGGTTGAAACTCAAAGGAATTGACGGGGGCCCGCACAAGCGGTGGAGCATGTGGTTTAATTCGAAGCAACGCGAAGAACCTTACCAGGTCTTGACATCCCTCTGACCGCTCTAGAGATAGAGTTTTCCTTCGGGACAGAGGTGACAGGTGGTGCATGGTTGTCGTCAGCTCGTGTCGTGAGATGTTGGGTTAAGTCCCGCAACGAGCGCAACCCCTATTGTTAGTTGCCATCATTCAGTTGGGCACTCTAGCGAGACTGCCGGTAATAAACCGGAGGAAGGTGGGGATGACGTCAAATCATCATGCCCCTTATGACCTGGGCTACACACGTGCTACAATGGCTGGTACAACGAGTCGCAAGTCGGTGACGGCAAGCTAATCTCTTAAAGCCAGTCTCAGTTCGGATTGTAGGCTGCAACTCGCCTACATGAAGTCGGAATCGCTAGTAATCGCGGATCAGCACGCCGCGGTGAATACGTTCCCGGGCCTTGTACACACCGCCCGTCACACCACGAGAGTTTGTAACACCCGAAGTCGGTGAGGTAACCTTTAGGAGCCAGCCGCCTAAGGTGGGATAGATGATTGGGGTGAAGTCGTAACAAGGTAGCCGTATCGGAAGGTGCGGCTGGATCACCTCCTTTCTAAGGATAAGGAAACCTGCACGTTCGTCTTGTTTAGTTTTGAGAGGTCTTGTGGGGCCTTAGCTCAGCTGGGAGAGCGCCTGCTTTGCACGCAGGAGGTCAGCGGTTCGATCCCGCTAGGCTCCATTGGTGAGAGATCACCAAGGATGAACATTGAAAATTGAATATCTATATCAAATAGTAACAAGAAAATAAACCGAAAACGCTGTGAATATTTAATGAGTTTTCTAATTTTTTAAGAAATTAGGTTAATAAGGTTAAGTTAATAAGGGCGCACGGTGGATGCCTTGGCACTAGGAGCCGAAGAAGGACGTGACAAACGACGAAATGCCTCGGGGAGCTGTAAGTAAGCTTAGATCCGGGGGTGTCCGAATGGGGGAACCCAGCAGGTAATACCTGTTACCCATATCTGTTAAGGATATGAGGAGGAAGACGCAGTGAACTGAAACATCTAAGTAGCTGCAGGAAGAGAAAGCAAAAGCGATTGCCTTAGTAGCGGCGAGCGAAACGGCAGGAGGGCAAACCGAAGAGTTTACTCTTCGGGGTTGTAGGACTGCAATGTGGACTTAAAGATTATAGAAGAACTACCTGGGAAGGTAGGCCAAAGAGAGTAATAGCCTCGTATTTAAAATAGTCTTTATACCTAGCAGTATCCTGAGTACGGCGAGACACGTGGAATCTCGTCGGAATCTGGGAGGACCATCTCCCAACCCTAAATACTCCCTAGTGACCGATAGTGAACCAGTACCGTGAGGGAAAGGTGAAAAGCACCCCGGGAGGGGAGTGAAATAGAACCTGAAACCGTGTGCCTACAACAAGTTCGAGCCCGTTAATGGGTGAGAGCGTGCCTTTTGTAGAATGAACCGGCGAGTTACGATATGATGCGAGGTTAAGTTGAAGAGACGGAGCCGTAGGGAAACCGAGTCTGAATAGGGCGTCTTAGTATTATGTCGTAGACCCGAAACCATGTGACCTACCCATGAGCAGGTTGAAGGTGCGGTAAAACGCACTGGAGGACCGAACCAGGGCACGTTGAAAAGTGCTTGGATGACTTGTGGGTAGCGGAGAAATTCCAAACGAACTTGGAGATAGCTGGTTCTCTCCGAAATAGCTTTAGGGCTAGCGTCGACATTAAGATTCTTGGAGGTAGAGCACTGTTTGGGTGAGGGGTCCATCCCGGATTACCAATCTCAGATAAACTCCGAATGCCAATGAATTATGGTCGGCAGTCAGACTGCGAGTGCTAAGATCCGTAGTCGAAAGGGAAACAGCCCAGACCACCAGCTAAGGTCCCAAAATAATTGTTAAGTGGAAAAGGATGTGGGGTTGCACAGACAACTAGGATGTTAGCTTAGAAGCAGCTATTCATTCAAAGAGTGCGTAATAGCTCACTAGTCGAGTGACCCTGCGCCGAAAATGTACCGGGGCTAAAACAATTTACCGAAGCTGTGGATACCTTTAATGGTATGGTAGGAGAGCGTTCTATGTGTGAAGAAGGTATACCGTGAGGAGTGCTGGAACGCATAGAAGTGAGAATGCCGGTATGAGTAGCGAAAGACAGGTGAGAATCCTGTCCACCGTAAGACTAAGGTTTCCAGGGGAAGGCTCGTCCGCCCTGGGTTAGTCGGGACCTAAGGAGAGACCGAAAGGTGTATCCGATGGACAACAGGTTGATATTCCTGTACTAGAGTATGTAGTGATGGAGGGACGCAGTAGGCTAACTAAAGCGTGCGATTGGAAGTGCACGTCTAAGCAGTGAGGTGTGAATTGAGTTAAATGCTTAGTTCTATAACATTGAGCTGTGATGGGGAGCGAAGTTTAGTAGCGAAGTTAGTGATGTCACACTGCCAAGAAAAGCTTCTAGCGTTAAGCATACTCTACCCGTACCGCAAACCGACACAGGTAGTCGAGGCGAGTAGCCTCAGGTGAGCGAGAGAACTCTCGTTAAGGAACTCGGCAAAATGACCCCGTAACTTCGGGAGAAGGGGTGCTGACTTATGTCAGCCGCAGTGAATAGGCCCAAGCAACTGTTTATCAAAAACACAGCTCTCTGCTAAATCGTAAGATGATGTATAGGGGGTGACGCCTGCCCGGTGCTGGAAGGTTAAGAGGAGTGCTTAGCGTAAGCGAAGGTATGAATTGAAGCCCCAGTAAACGGCGGCCGTAACTATAACGGTCCTAAGGTAGCGAAATTCCTTGTCGGGTAAGTTCCGACCCGCACGAAAGGCGTAATGATTTGGGCACTGTCTCAACGAGAGACTCGGTGAAATTTTAGTACCTGTGAAGATGCAGGTTACCCGCGACAGGACGGAAAGACCCCATGGAGCTTTACTGCAGTTTGATATTGAGTGTCTGTGCCACATGTACAGGATAGGTAGGAGCCATAGAGATCGGGACGCCAGTTTCGATGGAGGCGATGTTGGGATACTACCCTTGTGTTATGGCCACTCTAACCCGGATAGGTGATCCCTATCGGAGACAGTGTCTGACGGGCAGTTTGACTGGGGCGGTCGCCTCCTAAAAGGTAACGGAGGCGCCCAAAGGTTCCCTCAGAATGGTTGGAAATCATTCGCAGAGTGTAAAGGTATAAGGGAGCTTGACTGCGAGAGCTACAACTCGAGCAGGGACGAAAGTCGGGCTTAGTGATCCGGTGGTTCCGTATGGAAGGGCCATCGCTCAACGGATAAAAGCTACCCTGGGGATAACAGGCTTATCTCCCCCAAGAGTTCACATCGACGGGGAGGTTTGGCACCTCGATGTCGGCTCGTCGCATCCTGGGGCTGTAGTCGGTCCCAAGGGTTGGGCTGTTCGCCCATTAAAGCGGCACGCGAGCTGGGTTCAGAACGTCGTGAGACAGTTCGGTCCCTATCCGTCGCGGGCGTAGGAAATTTGAGAGGATCTGCTCCTAGTACGAGAGGACCAGAGTGGACTTACCGCTGGTGTACCAGTTGTCTCGCCAGAGGCATCGCTGGGTAGCTATGTAGGGAAGGGATAAACGCTGAAAGCATCTAAGTGTGAAACCCACCTCAAGATGAGATTTCCCATAACTATATGTTAGTAAGAGCCCTGAGAGAAGATCAGGTAGATAGGTTAGGAGTGGAAGTTGTGTGAGCAATGGAGCGGACTAATACTAATAGCTCGAGGACTTATCCAAAAAGTAACTGAGGATATTTACAGCTGGTTAGATTTTTGTTAGAATATAGGTATTCAATTTTGAATGTTCATCATTCAGAGTTAAGTGACGATAGCCTAGGAGATACACCTGTACCCATGCCGAACACAGAAGTTAAGCCCTAGAACGCCGGAAGTAGTTGGGGGTTGCCCCCTGTGAGATATGGTAGTCGCTTAGCAAGATAGGAAGTTAAAAGCTTCCTTTTTTGGGAGTTTAGCTCAGCTAAGGAGAACGCAAGTTCGACTTTGTCGCAGCTGACGAAAGTCAGTGCACGACAGGGATCCAGTGAGTTAAACGACCATTTGGGAGTTTAGCTCAGCTGGGAGAGCATCTGCCTTACAAGCAGAGGGTCAGCGGTTCGATCCCGTTAACTCCCATAGGTCCCGTAGTGTAGCGGTTATCACGTCGCCCTGTCACGGCGAAGATCGCGGGTTCGATTCCCGTCGGGACCGTAGAAACGAAGTTTCTAGCAGATAATGATACGACTCGTTAGCTCAGTTGGTAGAGCAATTGACTTTTAATCAATGGGTCACTGGTTCGAGCCCAGTACGGGTCATTATAGCGGGTTTGGCGGAATTGGCAGACGCACCAGATTTAGGATCTGGCGCTTTACGGCGTGGGGGTTCAAGTCCCTTAACCCGCATAAAAGAATAATAATGAGCCGGCTTAGCTCAGTTGGTAGAGCATCTGATTTGTAATCAGAGGGTCGCGTGTTCAAGTCATGTAGCCGGCATTTTTTTATATAAAGAAACAGATGCGAACGTAGTTCAGTGGTAGAACACCACCTTGCCAAGGTGGGGGTCGCGGGTTCGAATCCCGTCGTTCGCTTGAGGAGGCCGGGGTGGCGGAACTGGCAGACGCACAGGACTTAAAATCCTGCGATTGGTAACGATCGTACCGGTTCGATTCCGGTCCTCGGCATAGACTTAGGTTGGAGAAGAAGCACCCTTAGCTCAACTGGATAGAGTACCTGACTACGAATCAGGCGGTTAGAGGTTCGACTCCTCTAGGGTGCATGGTCGCAAGACTATGTAGCAATAGAATAGAAACGAGCACCCTTAGCTCAACTGGATAGAGTACCTGACTACGAATCAGGCGGTTAGAGGTTCGACTCCTCTAGGGTGCATAAAGCGTAAGCTTTAGTTCGGGAAGTAGCTCAGCTTGGTAGAGTACTTGGTTTGGGACCAAGGTGTCGCAGGTTCGAATCCTGTCTTCCCGATAGAGTAGAAAGGTCAGATGACCTTTTTTATTTTGTTTGTAACGAAAAAAGGCCGTGTGGCCTTTTTTTTATAATAATTGATATTCGTCAATCAGCATGATGGTTTCTCGTCCCTTATTATCGACAATTCTGACCTGTCTTGGATAATAGGGGTCGAAGGGAATTAGGAAATCAACTGCAACTTCTAAGGGGAAGTCTTTTTGACTGAACCGCAATGTTGTTTTTCCTTTTCGATTGATAAGTTCAAATTTTAGAACGGAGTTTAAGGGATAGACATGTTTGAGGTAGTTGTCAATGACATACCAGAAACTATCAATAATATCGTCTGGTAAACTGGTCATAACCCCAAAACTAGCATAGCGACCTCGAGTATTTGTAAACGCCATAGTATCTCCCTTCCTCTTTTTATTAAGTACATAGTACTTGTTTTAGGTGGATATTGCAAGTATTAAGTTCGAAAAAAAGAGCTTTCGCTCTTTTCAACTTTATTTATTTCGCAGTTCAACATAACGGTTGTACCAAATTTTGATGTATTCCTCAGAGAAAGGACCTAATTGATTGTTGATCCAATCTACAAGGATTTTGACATTTTCTTTTAGGATAAAGTCAATGTCATCTGAATAGTTCATTTTGCGTTTATGCTGTTCGTATTCTTCTACGTCCAGCAGTTTCTTATCACCACCAGGAAACACCTTGACATCAAGATCATAATCAATATACTTTAGTGCCTCTTGATCCATATAAAATGGACTGGCTAGATTACAATAGTAGGACACTTCATTATCTCGGATCATAGCGATGATATTGAACCAATACTTCTTATGAAAGTAGACGATTGCTGGCTCTCTGGTAATCCATCTTCTACCATCGCTCTCTGTAACGAGAGTATGATCATTGACGCCGATCAGTGCGTTTTCCGTAGTTTTTAGTACCATGGTGTCCCGCCACGTTCGGTGGAGACTTCCATCATGTTTATAACTTTGAATTGTAATAAAGTCGCCTTCTTTAGGTAGTTTCATAACTTACCAACTTTCTACAATCTAAGTATATCCTCTATATTGTATCATATTTTCATGAAAATAAGGGATTTTCATGTGAATTTTTATTTAAAGGAATTCGCGAAGAGCTGTAGAAATGTCAGAGTAGTCATAGCCTTTGCGAGCAAGAGCTTGGGTGAGGCGTTGTTTGAGTTCGTAGCCCTCATATTTTCGTGAGTATTTCTGGTGCTGTTTTTCCAGTTCCTTCATAATTAGGTCAAGTGTTTGTTCTTCATCTTGCTCGATATCCAATTGGTGATAGGCTTGCTTGGCTATTTCATAAGTGAAGCCTTTATTGATAAGATTTGAGTGATTTTATCTTTTAAGGCTCTTGGTGGAAGTCTTTTAGCGTATTGTTTGGCTAATTTTTGGGCAGTTCGTTGAGCTACCTCGGAAAAATCAAATTCTGAGGTGATCTGATCAATATAGTGGGAAGAGACACCTTTTTGAATGAGCTTTTGCTTGAGGAGATAGGGTCCCTTGTCACCTGAGAGGTGATTGGATTGAAAGATAGCCCGAGTATAGGCCAAGTCGTCGATCCATTTGTCTTCTTTTAAGGTGTTTATGACGGTTTCAATAGTGGATTCGTCGATTTCATGCTTAGCTAAGTAGTCGCGAACTTCGCGAGCTGTACGGGCTTTAAAAGAAAGGTGATAAAGGGCTAAATTCTTAGCATGGGAAAGCTGGGCAAAGGTTTGGATTTCCTTGAGTTCTTCCTGGCTAATTTCCTTGTCTCGTGAGAGCATGAAGCGGACGATGGTGTCTTCTGTAATGTAGAGGGATTGGGATTGATCCAGCTCTAGAAGGTAGAGACGTTTTTTCTTTTCTAATTTGGTGATTTTCATAGGCTTCCTGTTTCGTTTCAGTTTTATTTCGGGTTATGATCAGTCTTTCTCTCTATATTATTCGTATTCTTATTGAGAAATGCTCTGTAATTCCTTGTTTTTCTTTTCAATTCTATCATATTCTAAACGAATGAGAAACTACATGGTATAATAGACATATGAATCTAAAAGTTAAACAAAGAATTCCTTTGAAAATCAAGCGAATGGGAATTAATGGAGAAGGGATTGGCTTTTACAAGAAAACCTTAGTCTTTGTGCCTGGGGCTTTAAAGGGCGAAGATGTCTTTTGCCAAATTACTGCGATTCGAAAGAACTTTGCAGAAGCCAAGCTCTTGTCTGTCAACAAGGCTTCCAAGTATCGGGTAACGCCAACCTGTGATATCTATGAGACCTGTGGGGGCTGCCAGATTATGCATCTGAAGTACAGCAAGCAGTTGGAGTTCAAAACGGACTTGCTGCAGCAGGCCTTGAAAAAATATGCTCCTAAGGGGTATGAAAATTATCTGATCCGTCCGACGCTTGGGATGGAAAAACCACAGTATTATCGGGCCAAACTTCAATTTCAGACGCGTAAATTTAAGGGGCAGGTCAAGGCTGGTTTGTACGCTCAAAATTCCCATTATTTGGTGGAATTAAGGGACTGTCTGGTCCAGGATCCAATCATTCAGGAAATCGCCAACCATGTAGCGGAGTTATTGACCTACTACCAGATTCCGATTTCAGATGATCGGAAGCAATTGGGAGTTCGAACCATCATGGTGCGCCGGGCTCGTAAGACTGGACAGGTCCAAATGATCGTGGTGACGAGTCGGCAAATCAATTTAACAGACTTGGTCGCGGATTTGGTAGAAAAACACCCTGAAATTGTGACGGTGGCAGTCAATCTGAATACCTCCAAATCCAGCGATATCTATGGAGAGAAGACACAGATTATTTGGGGACAGGAGACCATTCGAGAAGGGGTCTTGGATTATGAATTTTCCTTGTCTCCTCGGGCCTTTTACCAGTTAAATCCTGAGCAGACCGAAGTCCTCTATAGTGAAGCTGTCAAGGCCTTAGATGTATCCCCAGAGGATCATTTGATTGACGCTTATTGCGGGGTTGGGACCATTGGTTTTGCCTTTGCGGACAAGGTCAAGAGTGTCCGGGGGATGGACATTATCCCTGAAGCGATTGAGGATGCCAAGTACAATGCTAAGCAGATGGGATTTGATAACACCCACTACGAAGCTGGGACGGCTGAGGAAATTATTCCCCGTTGGTACAAGGAAGGCTATCGAGCAGATGCAGTCATTGTGGATCCACCACGGACAGGACTGGGGGTTCAATTGATTGACACCTTGTTGCGCTATGCCCCTCAAAAGATGGTTTACGTTTCTTGCAATGTTTCCACCCTGGCGCGGGATCTTGTGGACTTGACCAAGGTGTATGATGTCGTCTACATCCAGTCAGTGGATATGTTTCCCCATACAGCACGGACAGAGGCTGTGGTGAAATTAGTCAAGAAAGCTTAATCGAATAGGGATCAACAATGGATATTTGGTAAATCATATATGAAAAGGCCAATCAGAGGGCTGAGGAGCTTTCCCAGGAGGAGCGTTAGATTCCTAGGAGCTTAGATGAGAGAAGAATGTGAGAGTGAAAGATGGATAATAAAATTGATGTATCGATTCCCGTTGCTCAAGTCATTGATCAACATCCGGAAGTATTGGACTTGTTGGTGGAGTTGGGCTTTAAACCCTTAGCCAATCCGATCATGCGCAATACAGTTGGGCGCAAGGTTTCCTTAAAACAAGGATCAAAATTAGAAGGCACTCCTATGGAGAAGATTGTACGAACACTAGAGGCCAATGGCTATGAAGTAGTGGGGCTAGACCAATGAGTGATGAACGAATTCATGTCTTAAGAGATATCTTATTAGACCTTCATCATGGGGCCTCTCCTGAGTCGGTCCAAGAGCGCTTTGATGCGACCTTTAGCGGGGTGTCTGCGATTGAGATTTCCCTCATGGAGCATGAACTGATGAACTCCGATACAGGTATCACCTTTGAAGATGTCATGGAGCTATGCGATGTCCACGCCAATCTCTTTAAGAACGCTGTACAAGGGGTCGAAGTGGCAGATACAGACCATCCAGGTCACCCAGTTCAGATCTTTAAACAGGAGAATCTAGCCCTTCGGGCCGCTATGATGCGGGTCCGTCGCTTGCTGGATAATTATGAGACGACGGAGGATCCTGAGATGATCCAGGAGATTCACAAAGGCATCTTGCGTCAGCTGGGCTTGGTGGGTCAATTTGACCGGCATTATCGTCGCAAGGAAGAGTTGATGTTTCCCATTATGGAGCGCTATGGGCATGACTCTCCACCAAAAGTGATGTGGGGAGTGGATGATCAGATTCGAGAACTCTTTGCGAAAGCGATGGACGCAGCCAAGAAACTACCGGATTCTGGTATTTCTGAAGTCAAAGAGCGCTTTGAAGCCTTTGCGCAAGAGTTTGAAGCTATGATCTTCAAGGAAGAATCGATCCTCTTGATGATTTTTGCTGGAGGCCTTTACTCAGGATGATTGGCTTTCCATTGCAGAAGAAAGTGATGCCTATGGTTATGCCATTATCATTCCGAGTGAGAAATGGGTGCCGAAACGCGTGGACTTCAAGGAAGAAGGAGCAAGAGAGTCAGAAGGTTCAGGTGAGGCTCTTCCTTCTTCAGAAGGAGGCGAGCAACGTCAGGTCATTGAGACTCCCTGAGGATCAGTTTACGATTACCTTCAGGCCTAAGAAAAAAAAGAGAGCTTCGACCGTCAGCAACCACAAGCTTTTTGGCCATGGATTTTTTTATCGGTGGAGCAGGCGAATTTGATCTTGAACCATCTACCGATGGAGATCACTTTTGTCAATAAGGATGATATTTTCCAATATTACAACGATGTGGCGCCTTTTGAGGAGATGATATTCAAAAGGACGCCGTCGCAGGTAGGACGCAATGTCGAATTGTGTCACCCGCCAAAATACTTGGAGAAGGTCAAAGCCATCATGCAAGGGCTTCGAGAAGGCAAAAAAGACAAGTACGAAATGTGGTTCAAATCCGAATCGCGTGGGAAATTTGTCCATGTCACCTATGCAGCAGTGCGTGATGAAGCAGGAGATTTTCAAGGTGTCTTGGAATATGTCCAGGATATCCAACCTTATCGGGAGATTGATAGTGAATTTTATAGAGGATTGGAGTAAGAATGAGCTACGAAAAAGAATTTATGAAAGAATTTGAGGCCTGGATCAAGACCCAGGTCATGATCAATGAGATGGCCCTGACAGAAAGCAAGAAGGTCTATGAAGAAGATCAGGACGAGCGGGCCAAGGAAGCTATGATCCGCTACGAGAGTCGCTTGGATGCCTATCAATTCCTTCAAGGGAAGTTTGCTAACTACCATGAAGGGAAAGGGTTCCACGATCTGCCAGATGGCTTGTTTGGAGAGAGAACCTATTAAAAGCTCTTTGTGAAGGCCTTTTACCGGCCGGATTTGGCTGAAAATAGTGCAATGACTTGATTTTTCGAGGGATTGTGTTACAATAAAAAAGTTGAACAGACATCAACGAATTATCGAAAGTAATATTGGTGATGAAACCTTGTTGCCTTAGGGATTGATCACTGGATACGTAGGAGGAAAAATGGCAAAGAAGAACGTTAACCGTGCGAAACAATACAAACATCAAAATAGACATCTTTTGAAAAGAGCTGTCGCAACTGTAGGAGCAGCTGTTAAAGAAGCGCCTAAGAAAGTTGAGAAAGCAGCAAAAGCAGTAGCGAAAGAAGTGAAACAAGCAGCTTCTTCAGTGGAAGAATTCGCTGCAAGCTTGGAAGGTGTAGCACTTGATCGTGCGCAAACATTCTATGATGAAGGTATTCGCTCTGTTGCGGACTTCGCAAACTGGACGGAGAAAGAGTTGTTGTCCCTTAAAGGAATCGGCCCAGCAACCATCAAAAAATTGCAAGAACTTGGTGTCAAGTTTAAATAATCGCTTTTGTGATTTCTTGCTATTTCCAGGAAAACTTGATAAAATGAAGCTGTTAGAGGTGTTTTGAGTCCTACATTTTACAGAAAGTGGCGGTGCTGAGAAGTCCACAAATGTGTCAAAACTGGTAGCTAATGGATGAAAAATTGAAATAAAAATGTCTTTTTGTTTAAAAGACGAGAGTTGCGGGCGTTGCCCGAAATTGGGTGGTACCGCGGATAAACACATTCGTCCCTGTCAGATTAATGACAGGGGCGATTTTTCTTTTACCCCCCTATCCCTAGCTGAAGGAGCTTGTCATGAAACAATCTTTTAAAACCAGCAAACTCTACTATGGTTTTCCGATTTTCATCTTGGGGTATCAGGACCAGAACTTTGGGCACAATATCACGACCTGCAGTTCCTCTTATAGCCTTGGAGATTGGCTCGTCATCGGAGTTGGTGCTGAGGGAAATGCGGCTGACCAGATTAAGCATTATCAACAGTTCACCGTGAACATTCCTGATGAAAACTTCATGCTTGAGATGGAGCAGGCTGGTTTTATCAGCCATCGGGAGAAATTGGAACACCTGGGGCTTGACTATGAGATTTCTGAACTGACTCAGGCTCCGATTTTGGAGGCCTGTCCAGTCGTATTGGATTGCCAGGTAGATCGGATTATTGAGGAAGATGGCATCTGCCATATCTTTGCTAAGATTCTTGAGCGACTGGCTGATCCAGAGCTCTTAGATGACAAGGGGCATTTTAAAAATGACCGCTTTGCGCCGACTTACTTTATGGGGGACGGTCATCAGCGCGTTTACCGCTATCTAGATGACCGAGTCGATCCCATGGGGAGCTTTATCAAGAAAGCGAGGAAGAAGAATGACAAGAGCTGAACTGCCAGAACGAATCGAAACCGAGCGTCTAGTCTTACGAGTCCGTACCGTGGCGGATGCAGATGACATCCATGCCTACGCTAGTCTTCCAGAAGTCTCTTACCCAGCAGGCTTCCCACCCGTCAAGACCTTGGAAGATGAGATTTATTATCTAGAGCATATCCTTCCTGAGCGCAATGAAAAGGACAATCTCCCAGCAGGCTATGGAATTGTGGTCAAAGGGACAGATAAAGTTATTGGCTCTGTTGACTTCAACCATCGCCACGAAGACGATGTGCTTGAGATTGGCTATACCTTGCACCCAGACTATTGGGGGCGAGGCTATGTGCCTGAAGCGGCGCGTGTTTTGATTGATTTGGCTTTTAAAGAACTGGGACTTCACAAGATAGAACTGTCTTGCTTTGGGTACAACCTTCAAAGTCAACGAGTTGCGGAAAAATTAGGATTTACTCTTGAATCTCGCATAAGGGATCGCAAAGATGCCCAAGGCAATCGCTGTGATGATTTGAGATACGGCTTGCTGAAGAGTGAGTGGGAGGCTAAAGATGAAATGTTTAAATAATAGTGACATCGAAAAAGAATTACAAAGACTTGGTCGAACATATCTTACAGGAGATTTGAAAAACTTTACAGATTTAAATTATATAAAAACTAGTGGCCTTGAAATTGGTATTAGTAAGTATAAGGAGTTTAAATACGATAAGGCTCATCTCCATAAATGGAATAATGAGTACAATTATGTTTTAGAGGGTGAGATTAAAGTGTATATTTTTTCTGAGGCGAAGGAATATCATTTTAAAAAAGGTGATTTATTTAATATTGAACCGAATATGGCGTATATGACGAAGAGTATAGCAGGGACTGATATTTTTGTTTGTAAAAAGCCCTGGAGGAAACGATAAATCATTAATAGATATTTCAGATAATAATCAATTTTTAGAGTGGACTAAATCTTGGGAGGAAAAAATGATATGAAAAAGTTTAAGCTTTTTAAAGAGATTTTTTACTTTTCAAGTGAACATCTAAAGGGTGTTTGGGCATTATTTTCAACAATATTTGGAATCGTCTATTCAATGCTGGCTAGAATAGAAGTATTTTTTTATTTTTTTATTTACTTTTTAGTTGTTTAGTTTCATTTTATTTTTTTGTATAGAAGTTGGGCAATTTTACATAGAAGAGTTATTGATGTTGAACCAAAAAGTGATAGAAACTTTTTACATAATGATGAATGATTTTGTTACTAATTTGGAGTATTATTTGCAAAATAACAAATCATCCGATTCATTCGCACTAGCTGTTGGAATTGATTTTTAGTTTGAATTTAGATAATTCATCAAGTGGTTCAATTTTAGGAGACTTAATCGTCTTTCTTGAAAAAAAATATTGTATTGATAAAACTTGGCTACAAAATAAAATATATGAGGCATATAGAACTCAATATTCTGATATTAGTAAGGTGAAATTTGGAGATATTATTGATATTACTCTTAAATTAGAAGAACACGAAATTGATATACTATTTGTTGTCAACTCAAGAAAAAAACAAATTAAATCTGTGATAAAAAATGATGTCTTAGATGGAGAAGATTCTAGAGTTATTATCATAAAATTATTTAAACGATGCAATGATTTAAAAATAAAATCATTAATGCTAGGTGCAATAGGAACAAATAAACTGTATTTCCCTTATAAAATTATTATTACAGAAATAATAAACGCTTACGTATACTGCATTGAAAAACAATATGAACCACAAAAAATATACCTCTCTTTACGAGAAGAGGATATGATTGATCAGGGGCTAGTACCACGTCAAATCATTAATTATATTTCACAAGCGATACGATTTATTTCAAAAAAGGAGTGACACACACATGTCTAAAGAACTTTCACCTAAATACAATCCAGCCGAGGTTGAGGCTGGTCGTTACCAAAAATGGCTTGACGAAGATGTTTTTAAGCCTTCAGGCGATCAAAAGGCTAAGCCTTATTCTATCGTTATTCCACCACCAAACGTAACTGGGAAACTCCACCTCGGTCACGCTTGGGATACAACTTTGCAAGATATCATCATCCGTCAAAAACGTATGCAAGGTTTTGACACGCTTTGGCTTCCAGGTATGGACCACGCTGGGATTGCGACTCAGGCTAAGGTTGAGGAGCGCTTGCGTGGTGAGGGCATCAGTCGTTATGACCTCGGTCGTGAAAAATTCCTTGAGAAAGTCTGGGAATGGAAAGATGAGTATGCGACGACTATCAAAGAACAATGGGGCAAGATGGGTCTCTCTGTAGACTACTCTCGTGAGCGTTTCACGCTTGACGAAGGCTTGTCAAAAGCAGTTCGCAAGGTCTTTGTGGACCTTTACAAGAAAGGCTGGATCTACCGTGGTGAGTTTATCATCAACTGGGACCCAGCGGCTCGCACTGCCCTTTCTGATATCGAAGTTATTCACAAGGATGTCGAAGGTGCCTTCTACCACATGAACTACATGCTGGAAGACGGCTCACGCGCCCTTGAAGTTGCGACCACTCGTCCTGAGACCATGTTTGGGGACGTTGCGGTTGCGGTCAATCCAGAAGACCCACGCTACAAGGACTTGATCGGTAAAAACGTCATCCTTCCAATCGCTAATAAACTCATTCCAATCGTTGGGGATGAGCACGCAGATCCTGAGTTTGGTACTGGTGTCGTGAAAATCACACCTGCTCATGATCCAAACGACTTCTTAGTTGGTCAACGTCACAACTTACCACAAGTTAACGTCATGAACGATGACGGAACCATGAATGACTTGGCCTTCGAATTTGCAGGCATGGACCGTTTCGAAGCTCGTAAAGCAGTCGTTGCTAAGTTGGAAGAAATCGGCGCCCTCGTTAAAATCGAAAAACGTGTCCACAGCGTTGGTCACTCAGAGCGTACAGGTGTTGTGGTTGAGCCACGCTTGTCTACACAATGGTTCGTCAAGATGGACCAATTGGCTAAAAATGCTATTGCCAACCAAGACACAGACGACAAGGTTGAATTCTACCCACCTCGTTTCAACGATACCTTCCTTCAATGGATGGAAAATGTCCATGACTGGGTAATCTCTCGTCAGCTCTGGTGGGGTCACCAAATCCCTGCTTGGTACAATGCTGAGGGTGAAATGTACGTCGGTGAAGAAGCGCCAGAAGGTGACGGTTGGACTCAGGACGAAGACGTCTTGGATACGTGGTTCAGTTCTGCCCTTTGGCCATTCTCAACCATGGGCTGGCCTGATGTCGATTCAGAAGACTTCAAACGTTACTTCCCAACTTCAACCTTGGTAACAGGTTACGATATCATCTTCTTCTGGGTGTCTCGTATGATCTTCCAATCCTTGGAATTCACAGGCCGTCAACCATTCCAAAACGTTCTGATCCACGGTCTTATCCGTGACGAGCAAGGACGTAAGATGTCTAAATCTCTCGGAAACGGAATCGACCCAATGGATGTCATTGAGAAATATGGTGCCGATGCCCTTCGTTGGTTCCTTTCAAACGGTTCTGCACCAGGGCAAGACGTGCGCTTCTCTTATGAGAAAATGGATGCTTCTTGGAACTTCATTAACAAGATCTGGAACATCTCTCGCTACATCCTCATGAACAATGAAGGCTTGACCCTTGAGCAAGCAACTGCTAATGTGGAAAAAGTTGTTAACAAGGAAGCTGGAAATGTCACAGACCGCTGGATTCTTCACAACCTCAACGAAACCATCGGAAAAGTCACTGAAAACTTTGATAAGTTTGAGTTTGGTGTAGCTGGCCACATCCTCTACAACTTCATCTGGGATGAATTTGCGGACTGGTACGTTGAGTTAACCAAGGAAGTCCTTTATAGCGATAATGAAGAAGAGAAAGTCATCACACGTTCTGTTCTCCTTTATACTTTGGACAAGATCCTTCGTCTCCTTCACCCAATCATGCCTTTCGTGACAGAGGAAATCTTTGGTCAAATCTCAGAAGGCTCTATCGTCACAGCGGAATACCCAACTGTTAACCCAGCCTTTGAAGACCTTGCAGCTCACACTGGTGTAGAAAGCCTTAAAGACTTGATCCGTGCTGTTCGTAATGCGCGTGCGGAAGTAAACGTTGCTCCAAGCAAGCCAATCACGATTCTTGTTAAGACAAGTGATAGCGATTTGGAAGCCTTCTTTAACAGCAATGTTAACTATATCAAACGCTTCACAAATCCAGAACACTTGGAAATCGCATCAAACATCCCTGCACCTGAACTCGCGATGTCAAGCGTCATCACTGGAGCAGAAATCTACTTGCCACTGGCAGACCTCCTCAATGTCGAAGAAGAACTCGCTCGTCTCGATAAGGAACTGGCTAAATGGCAAAGAACTGGATATGGTCGGTAAGAAGCTCTCTAATGAACGCTTCGTAGCCAATGCCAAACCAGAAGTCGTCCAAAAAGAACGCGACAAACAAGCCGACTACCAAGCGAAATACGACGCGACCGTTGCGCGTATTGATGAGATGAAGAAGTTGGTGAAATAAACACAGAAACACGGCGGAATGCCGTGTTTTTTTGGTATAATGAAACTATTAAATAACGGTAGAAAAGAGACGATCTATGCCAGATGGCGTAACTTTATTTCAAGATACTCTTATTAAATCATTAAAATATGGGTTTGTGGATAATGTCCAGTATCAAGAGGGTGGATATTCACCGCAGATTTTGATCAACGATCATGAAATGAAACGATATGTTTTGACGGATTTGCAAGAGGAGTTGAGCAAGTGCAAGGCATTCTACATATCCGTAGCCTTTATTACACAGTCTGGGATTGCCTTAATTAAGTCGCAATTGTCTGATCTGATGGATAAAGGAATCCAAGGTAAGATTCTGATTTCTCCTTATCTTGATTTTAATGATCCAGTTGCGATGCAAGAATTACTCAAGTTAGAGAATGTAGAAGTCCGATTGACTCCGGAGAGTTTGCAGATGCATGCCAAGTTTTATCTCTTTGAGCATGAGGGAAGGCAGGTATTGATTTCGGGTAGTTCGAATCTGACCCACAATGCTCTCAAAATCAATTATGAGTGGAATATTAAATTGACATCTACCCATAATGGCGAGCTTATTCGAGCTACTAAAGCTGAATTTGACAAGATTTGGGAGAAGTCTGATCTTTTGACAGATGAAAAGATTGCTTCTTATGCGCGAAGACGTCAGAATGTCATTCGAGTGGATCAGATTCGCGAAGAGAAAACGGCTCAATATCAGAGTGAAACGATTAGTCCTAACGAAATGCAAAAGGATGCCTTAAAAGGCTTGCAAGCGATTCGTGATTCTGGGAAAAAGAAGGCTTTGGTCATCAGTGCCACTGGGACAGGAAAGACCTTTCTATCAGCCTTTGATGTTCAACAGTTTAAGCCAGAAAGAATGCTTTTCATTGTTCACCGTGAGCAGATTCTACAGAAATCGCTAACGGATTTTCAAAAGGTCTTGCAGTTTTCTGATGCAGAAGCTCTTATTTATCACTCTGGGGCTGATTTGACGGGCAAAAAATATGTCTTTGCCACTATTCAAACTCTATCACGTGAGCAGCATTTAGGCCTATTTCAAGAGATTATTTTGACTATATTCTGATTGATGAAGTTCATAAGGCTGGTGCTGATTCTTATAAAAAAGTGATGGCGCATTTTCAACCAGAATTCTTTTTAGGGATGACAGCTACTCCCGAACGAACTGATGGGCAAAATATTTATGAACTATTTGATTATAATATCGCCTATGAAATCCGTTTACAAGATGCTCTGGATAATGATATGCTTTGCCCCTTTATTTATTTTGGGGTAAAGGATATCGAAGTCGAAGGACAGTTAATTAATGAGAAAACTACGATTGCGAACTTAACATCCGAAGAGCGTGTGAAGCATATTATAAAAAAGATTGATTTTTATGGAGTTAGTGGAGAGAAAGTGAAGGGCTTGATGTTCTGTTCTTCTAAGCAAGAAGCCCATGACTTAGCCTCTAAACTGAACCAAAAGGGAAAACGATGTCGAGCCTTAACAGGTGAAGATAATATGGAGACCCGGAATGAAGTCGTTGCCCAACTAGAAAAAGGAGAACTAGACTACATTCTGACAGTAGATATTTTTAACGAAGGAATTGATATTCCATCGGTCAATCAGGTTGTGATGTTGAGGAATACTCAATCAAGCATTGTTTTCGTACAACAGTTAGGTCGAGGACTACGGAAGCATGAAAGCAAAGAATATGTGACCATTATCGATTTTATCGGAAATTACAAGAATAACTATCTAATTCCTATTGCTTTGTTTGGTGATAAATCGATGAATAAAGATAATTATCGTCGAGAGCTTCGAGAACCAAATATTCTAAAAGGATTGACGACCATCAATTTTGAAGAAGTAGCTAAGGAACAAATCTTTAAGTCCATCACTAATACTTCCTTATCCAATTTGAAAATTTTACAAGAAGCATACACGGATCTGGAAAATAAGTTAGGTCGAAGTCCTCTTTTAGTTGATTACTTGAACTACAATAGTATCGATCCATTAGTATTCTTTGAAAATACTAGCTTTAAAAATTATGTAGATGTCTTAAACAAATTTTCTAAAAATAAGATAGTCTTATCAGAAAATGAAGCAAAATGGTTGAATTTTTTGACCTTTGAGTTATTATCTGGTAAACGGAAGCACGAGCTCCTTCTATTAGATCGTTTGATTAAATATGGAAAAGTGGCAAAACAAGATTTTATTAACCTTCTTCAAGAAACGAATCTGCCTGTTGATAAAGCAACGATTGCTTCAGTCGAATCAATTTTAACTCTTACTTTTCTTAAGGCACAAGAGGTAAAGAAATTTGGGACTAGCCCACTGCTTATTTGCAGGGGTTCTATATACTTTCTACAAGAAGAATTTGTTCAGTTATTAAAGAAGGTTGAATATAGGATAGCTATTGAAGATATTATTCAGGCAGGACTTATTAAATCTTTGGATTATCCAGATACGTTTACGATTGGTCAAAAATACTCTCGTCGAGATGTTGCAAAATTGCTTAATTGGGCCAAGGATGAACCACCATTGAATATTGGTGGATACAAAATTGATAAGGGAACGAATTCTTGTCCAATTTTTATTACATATCATAAAAATGATGAAATCAATGATACTATTAAGTATGAAGATGAACTTTTAAACGAAACGACATTAAAATGGTTTTCAAAGAATAAACGTACATTGATGTCTCCGGATGTAAAAGCGATTGTATCCTCTCCCACAACTGGTCTAGATATAAAATTATTTGTTATCAAAGATGATGCTGAAGGAGGCGAGTTCTACTATCTAGGAAATTTGAATTTGATTCCTTCCTCGGTAGAAGAAATGATTCGTCCGTTAGAAAAAGGTGATGAAAGTATTGTAACAATGCAATTTAAGTTAGAGAAACCGATCTCAGATACGCTTTATCGTTACATCACAAATAAATAAGAACATGGTGTTAAGCCATGTTCTTATTTATTTGTTAACAATTTCTACAGCTGGACGATCGACAGGTGCCCAGTTAAGCAATTTTAATTCATGTGGTGCTAGCCAAGTAGAATTTTGGTGTTCTAACAACTCTAGGTTTCCTGAGAGTAACTTGGCGTGATAGGTTTTCATAACGACAGTCCCGAAATCATAATCATAGGAGGCCTCGTTCACAAAGGAGATAATTTCAATTTCAGCATTTAATTCTTCCTGTATTTCACGAATGAGCGCTTGTTCAGGAGATTCTCCTGCCTCTAATTTTCCACCTGGAAATTCCCAAAAGCCTCCCAAGCTTTTTCCTTCAGGTCTCTGAGCACAAAAGATTTTTCCATCTTTTTCAATAGCAGCTGCAACAACGTGAATAATTTTTTTTGACATGATTTTCCTCCTCTTTCATTGTATCAGAAATTGGTTGAAAGAAGCAATTAAAGAATTAATCCAAATTCAAAAACGGTGAAATCGGCATTGACTTCATCTGGATTGATGTGGATAATCCTCCTGCAGACGCGATTGGTTGGGTTGCAAAATCCTCTTCATCCACACGATAAAAGAACCTCCTAGTTTTCTAGGAGGTTGCTTTGTATTCTGTGGTGGGGCTGTGGCCTAGGTAGGTATAAATCCGTGTCAGTGGGGATTGGGGATGGGTAGAGACGCGAAAGTGAAAGTAGTGGTCACGATGGTCGCGACTCTGGGTATGGTGGAGTCTGAAATAGTTGCGCTGGCCCGTTGACATGGATCTCAGCAGGTCATCTTCTAAAAAGACTAAGGGGGTCGCAGTCGTTGCCAAGCGGTAAAAATCATGCTCGAACTGTTGGTAATTATCTGAAAAATAATCGAATTGGAGTTCGTGTTTATTCAGGGCTGGTTTCATAGCTAGAATCTCCTGGTTCAATAGAAAAAATAGTCGAAAGAAGGAGAGAGTGGTAGTGCTGGCCATTTTTAATGAGGACCTCGGAAGGGCTTAAGCTAAAGACCTGGCCGTAGTAGACGGCAATTTGATTGTCCTGGAGGGTAGAGAGGGAGAGGGAAGTCTTTTGCTGGTAAGCTTGCTCGAGGAGGTGACGGATTTCTTCGTTTGAGAGGAGGCGAAGCTCTTCTAGGGAGAGGTGGTTTGTTTGTAAGGCCGTCGAATGCTCAGATAGGAAGAAGCCTGCCCACTTGGCCATGCCCCGGTCTTGGAAGTCCCGTGCCGACTGATAGGGGAGATAAGAACGATCGATCATGCTAAGCCATCTAAACCTCCTGCAGAGTGGCCTCCGGTCAGTTTGCTTCGAGCTAGAGCGCGTGAATTTTCTAATAGGGCAGATCCCTTCTGTAGAGAAGCAAAGCCAAATCGGTCACGGATGTGGTCAATGGTCTCTTGGAGGGCCTCTTCTTTTTGAGTTTGCTCAGGGTCATCAAATAAGGAGATCAGCTGGAATCTCTCCTCTACGAGCTTCCCATAAAAGACTCCAATCTGCCGGATAGCTCCTCCCTGATAGTGGGAACGAAAGAGCTGGATGACTTCATTAGCTAATTGAGCGGTAGAGTTAGTCGGTTCAATCTTTCGCTGGCAGTGGATGGAAGGGAGCTGTTCCTGTTTGGAGTAGCTGGCGTGGATGGAGACCAAATGTGTCTTTTTCTTTTCCCGACGCAAGCGGATCGCGACCTGCTCGGCCATCTCTCGAAAGACTAATTCAATATCGCTTTGGCAGTGGTAGTCACGGGGAAGGATTTGCGAATTTCCTAGACCGTGAGACTTTGGCCGATAGGGGCGATGGACATTGCTTTCATCGATCCCATGGGCATGAAACCAGAGCTGGACACCCATGACTCCAAATTCTTTTTTGAGCTGGTCTGGATTGGCCTGGGCAAGCTCATAGATGGAGTGAATGCCTAGTTTGTTCAGGCGCTTTTCTGTTCGATGACCAATCCCCCAGAAATCAGTTAGTTTTTTTATCTGCCAGACACGACTGGGGACGTCTTCGTAAGACCAGTTAGCCCGCATGGTTTTCTGGTGCTTGGCTTCGTTGTCTAGAGCCAGTTTGGCCAGGAGCGGATTGGCATTGCTCATCCCGATAGTAGCATAGATCCCAGTTTGCTGCCAAATACGCTTTTGGATCCGAGCAGAAAGGAGATCTAGCTTGGAGCGTCGGTCTAGCTGAGGATCAGGAATAAAGTAGTTGAGAGAGCTGGTCAAATCGATAAATCCCTCATCGATGGAATAGGGGTAGATATCATCTGGAGCAGCAAATTCTTGAAAGACTTGCTGGATTTCCATGTTGACCTGGATATAGGCATTCATGCGAGGAGGTACGATAAAGGTACGCTTGGCCCAACTTTCGATGTAGTGGACAAAGGCTGGATCTGTAGGGAGGCCTTGTTTACGGGCTAGGTAGTAATTGAATTTCCTAGTCTTGAGATCAAAGGGCAGATCGTAGCTACGTCCGACATTTTTCTTTCCAAAGACCTGCTTAAAAACGGGGGAACTGGCTAAGATGAGGCCGGCAGAATTGTCGCTCCGACTCATGACACAAAGAGACGTCGTCAAGGGATTGAGGCCGAGGCGGACACACTCACAACTGGCATAGAAACTTTTCATATCCACAAAAGCAATATCAGACCTTGGCTCACGTGAATAATCAAAAAGCATGTCTAGACCTCCAGAGGGAGGAAGTGGCCGACCACGATACCGACAATTTGGGTTCATCTTCGTAGGGAGCAAAGAGGTCATCATAGGCTGGGTTGATAGACTCTAGGCGGAGGCCCTCCTCTTCCCGATAGACTTTTTTGATATAGGTCTTCCCGTTCCACATGAGGGCATAGACAGCTCCATCATAGTCAAATCCAGTCTGTTTCATCAAGGCAACAGAACCGTTTGGATAGCTTGGCTCCATAGAATCTCCAGAGACCCAAGAGGCAAAGTCGTGTTGGATCTCTTGGTCGAAATAAACGGTCTCGTAGTCGGTCTCATTGTCATAAAAGGTATGACCATGTCCGGCTGCCAAGTCGATAGAGAGGACACGGTAAGGGACTAAAGAGACCACTTTTTCTTGCTCTGCTAAGAGTTGACTAGCCAAGAGATCGACCTTTTTCTGATGAGGTGGGGTTAATAAAGGGTAGGTGAAAAGCGCTGAGCTCTTGTCGACAAAGTAGTCCTCTTTAACGGAGAGGCGCTTGGCCAACCTCCTGAGATTTTTATCGTGTGGCTCTGCTAAGCCATTCTCCCAACTAGAGTAGGTCTTGCGACTAATCTCTAAGGATTCGTAGACCTGGGCTTGGGTTAGGCCGAGCTCAAGTCGCCGGTCTTTTAATTTTTTTGCATCAAACATCTGCATTCTCCTATGTAACGTTTTAAAAGTTACGTATAGTATAGCAAAAATAAATTCGAACTTCAAGAGAAAAGTGAGAGGATTTTTCTTTAGCAGTGAAAGGGATTTAGTTCAGCAGATCTCAGATTGGAGAGGGTGGGTGTTTTTGTATCTTTTATCCAAATTTTGATATAATAATCTCTATGAAGATTGTATCAGGTACCTATGGAGGGCGTCCTCTTAAGACGCTCGAAGGAAAGACAACGAGGCCCACTTCAGATAAGGTGAGAGGGGCTATGTTTAATATGATCGGTCCTTATTTTGATGGGGGGCGGGTCTTGGATCTATATGCTGGCTCAGGTGGCTTGTCCATCGAAGCGGTATCGCGTGGGATGGAGCAGGCTGTCTTGGTCGAGAAAGACCGCAGAGCCCAAGCAATTATTGCCAGCAATATCCAAATGACCAAGGAAAGTCACAAGTTTCAATTGTTGAAGATGGAAGCTCACCAAGCTCTCGGCCAATTGCAGGGGACCTTTGACCTTGTCTTCTTAGATCCTCCCTATGTCAAGGAGCAGATCGTAGCCGATATTGAGGCCCTGGCTGAACGTGGTTTACTTGGAGAAGAGGTCATGGTCGTCTGTGAGACAGACAAGGCAGTAGACTTGCCTGAGGAGATTGCTTGTCTAGGAATCTGGAAAGAAAAAATCTATGGAATTAGTAAGGTGACGGTTTATGTCAGATAAAATCGGATTATTTACAGGTTCATTTGACCCAATGACCTTGGGACACTTGGATTTGATAGAGCGGGCTAGTCGCTTGTTTGATCGCTTGTATGTCGGCATCTTCTTTAATCATGATAAGAAGGGCTATTTTACCATTGAGCAAAGAGAAGCCATGGTGACAGAGGCAGTGGCTCATTTGCCCAATGTAAGAGTCGTCACCTCAGAGGCAGAGTTGGCAGTAGAGGTGGCTAGACGGTATGGGGTGACGAGCTTGGTTCGCGGTTTGCGCAATAGCCAGGACTTCCTCTATGAAAGCAATATGGACTACTTCAATCACCAGCTGGCTCCAGAGCTTGAGACCATCTATCTCTGTGCCCAGCCCCAGTACCAGGCCTTGAGCTCGACGAGAATCCGCGAGTTGCTGACCTTCCAGCAGGATGTCAGTGCCTATGTACCAGAGAGTGTTATAAAGGAGATGAAATAAAACGAATGAAAGAATTTGAGAAATCAAGGGCTCAGCTACCAGAAAGCCCATTTGAACCTGTGCGCAAAAAGATAGCGTGTGGAGAACCTATCGTTGGCCGATGATTGGGACCCTGCTTCTGATTTTGACCTTGCTAGCTTTCTTTGTTCCCCTACCCTATTATCTGGAAATGCCTGGGAGTTCAGAAGATATTCGCCAAGTGATGCGCGTCAACCAGAAAAATGATGAAGCATCCGGTTCGTATGATTTTGTCACTGTTGCCGTCAAGCAAGCGACCTTCTCGGATATAGTCTATGCCTGGGTGACTCCTTTTACAGATATCTACTCTGAAAAAGAAATGACAGGTGGCAGTTCCAGTGAGGAATTTTTCCGGATCAATCAATTTTATATGGAAACCTCTCAAAATACTGCCAAATACCAAGGACTGAAAACGGCTGGAAAAGATACAGAGATGGAATTCCTCGGTGTTTATGTCATGCAAGTAGCAGAAGACTCTACCTTCAAAGGCGTTTTAAATATTGCGGACACAGTTACGGCTGTCAATGACAAGACATTCAAGAGCTCAAAAGAGCTCATCGAGTATGTTGGTTCCCAAAAAATTGGGGACAAGGTCTCAGTGACCTACACAGAAGATGGTCAGACCAAGACTGCTGAAGGAAAGATTATTAAGTTGGTCAATGGCAAGAATGGGATTGGAATTAGCTTGATTGACCGGACAGAAGTGAAGAGTGACGTACCGATTGAGTTTGCGACAGCTGGCATCGGTGGCCCAAGTGCCGGGATGATGTTTAGTTTGTCCATCTATACCCAAGTAGCGGATCCAGACCTTCGTCAGGGACGCCATATCGCGGGGACAGGGACCATTAACCATGATGGGACTGTCGGAGATATCGGTGGAGTGGATAAAAAAGTCGTAGCAGCAGATCGCGCTGGTGCTGAAATCTTCTTTGCCCCTGATAATCCGGTGACAGAGGAAGTCAAAAAGAACAATCCGAATGCCAAGAGCAACTACGACGAAGCAGTAGAAACAGCTAAGAAAATTAAGACCAAGATGAAAAATTGTTCCCTGTCAAAACCTTGCAGGATGCCATTGACTATTTGAAAAAGAATTAAAGTAGCCTGTTTGACAAATTTCGTACTTGAACGTATGACATCGTGTTAGCAGAGGGATGTTCACCTTCTAATTAAATTCAAGTTTTTTTGCTTATCAATCTCTCTATTTTTAGAGGGATTTTTTTCTTTATACTGGTATCAGAAAGAAAGGGAGGTAGTGAAATGATTCAAACCAGTTTGTTTTTCCATTTCAGTATTCTTAGCGGGAGTTCTATCCTTTTTTTCTCCCCGTGTATTTTTGCCACTGATGCCAGTCTATGTAGGGATTCTATTGGATTCTGAGCATGAAAAAAACGGTGCGTATTTTTTTGGAAGAGACATTTCTTGGTATGGCCTGGTGAAGACTCTTTGTTTTTATCGCAGGTCTATCAACTGTTTTTCCTGATTCTAGGATACGGTGCAGGGGCCCTTGGCCAGGTGCTTTATGCTCCCTGGTTCCGTTACCTACTAGGAGGGATTGTCATCTTATTGGGAATCCATCAGATGGGCCTCATCAATCTTCAGCAACTCCAAAAACAAAAGAGTATCCAACTGAAGAAGGACGAAAAACGCAATGAATTCTTCAATGCTTTTCTGATAGGGGTCACCTTCAGTTTTGGTTGGACCCCTTGTGTCGGACCAGTTTTGAGCTCTGTTTTAGCCATTGCAGCTTCTGGAGGAGATGGTGCATTGCAAGGCGCTCTCCTGATGCTGGTATATACATTAGGCTTAGCTCTGCCTTTCTTGCTTTTGGCCTTGGCTTCTAGCTGGGTTCTACAACATTTTGCTAAACTCAAGCCCCATATGGGAACCTTGAAAAAAATTGGTGGTGCCCTCATCATCTTGATGGGCATCTTGCTGATGCTAGGAAATCTTAATAGCCTCGCATCCCTGTTTCACTAATCTTGAATGATTAAAGGAGAAAAATCATGAAAAAAATTCTTGCACTTTCTATTGCTACACTTAGCATCGTCACTTTAGCAGCTTGTTCTGGACAGAAATCAGATTCAGACATGAAAAAAACGGACGATAGTAGTATGATGAAGAAGGACGATATGAAGAAGGACGATATGAAGAATTCATCCATGTCCGATGATAAAATGAAAAAAGAAGACATGAAAGATTCATCTATGATGTCTGACAGCAGTTCTGAAATGAAGGACGATATGAAAAAAGATGAGATGAAATCTAGCGATTCAGAAATGAAAGATGAAAAGAGTGAATCATCTGATATGAAGTCAGACAACTAATGAAAGAAGGGAGAGGTCATCTGAGGATGGCTTTCTCCTTATTTAAAGAGGTAATAATGATGAAGAAATTAGCTTTAGTAGCTGCAGGATTCTTGTGTACTGGACTTTTGGGGGCTTGCTCTAATCAAGGAATGGAATCATCCAACAAAAGTGAGACTAAGCAGACATCCACAACGGGATCTTCAGAGCAAGCTGGAAAGAAGGTTCAAGAGTTTAACCTGCAAGGAGTAGACGGTAAGACCTACCGCTTATCTGATTACAAAGGGAAGAAAGTTTACCTCAAATTTTGGGCTTCCTGGTGCTCTATTTGCCTATCGACATTAGAGGATACCAATGAGTTGGCAAAAGAAGAGGCGGGTAAGGATTATGTGGTCTTATCCGTTGTAGCTCCAACTTTTAATGGTGAAAAATCAGAAGCAGATTTCAAAAACTGGTACCAGTCTTTGGATTACAAGGATTTCCCAGTCTTGCTAGATAGTAAAGGGGAACTGCTAAAAGAGTATGGGATTCGTTCTTATCCATCGGCACTCTTTATTGCAAGCGATGGAACTCTCGCTAAGACCCATATCGGTTATATGAGCAAGGAAGACATCGTCCAGACTCTAAAAGAAATGAAGTAAGGAGGACATAAAATGGAAACAAAATGGAAACTCATTTCCATTCTTTTAGTGGGGCTATTTTGTTTTGGAATCTTTTTCCTTGTCAAAGGATCCATGGCCTTGGATACATCAGATGCGACGACTGAGCAGATCAAAAAAGCGTCCATGAGTCAGACACCAGTAGCAAACAAAAAGCAGGAAGAAAAAGTCAATCCAGAAGACCAACGAGAAATCTATCTAGCTGGTGGTTGCTTCTGGGGTGTGGAAGAGTATTTTTCCCGTGTTCCGGGTGTCATTGATGCCGAATCAGGTTATGCCAATGGAAAAGGGGATACCACCAAGTATGAATTAGTCCCTCAAACAGGCCATGCTGAAACGGTGCACATCACCTATAATGTCAAGAAGGTTTCCTTGAAAGAACTGCTTCTACACTATTTCCGGATTATTGATCCAACATCAAAAACCGTCAGGGAAATGATGAGGGCAGTCAATATCGGACAGGAGTTTATTACACTGATAAAGCAGATTTGCCAACCATAAACCAAGTATTTGAAGAGGTGGCGAAGAAATATGATAAGCCTTTGGCTGTAGAAAAAGAAGAACTTGCTAATTATATCAAGGCGGAAGACTACCATCAGGACTATCTACAGAAACATCCGAATGGCTATTGTCACATTGATGTGAATCAAGCTTCTTATCCAGTTATTGACGCTAGTCGCTATCCAAAACCGAGCGATGAAGAGATCAAGAAGAAGTTATCGCACGAAGAATATGCAGTGACGCAAGAGAATGATACAGAGCGTGCTTTTTCTAATCGCTATTGGGATCAGTTTGAAGCGGGCATCTATGTGGATGTCGTAACAGGAGAGCCTCTCTTCTCCTCAAAAGATAAATTTGATTCTGGTTGTGGTTGGCCAAGCTTTAGCCGACCGATCAGTCCGGATGTGGCAACCTACAAGGAAGATAAGAGTTTCAATATGACTCGGACAGAGGTTCGGAGTCGAGTAGGAAATTCCCATCTAGGGCACGTCTTTACTGATGGACCTAAGGAAAAAGGTGGCCTTCGTTACTGCATCAATAGCTTGTCAATCAAATTCATCCCTAAAGCAGAGATGGTGGAAAAGGGCTACGGCTATTTGTTGGACTATGTCTGAGACTTTTTGCGACCTACTTTGATATAATGAGTATAATAAGGGTAAGTAGGTGAAACACATGTATTCAATCATGATTGTAGAAGACGAAGAGCTAGTTCGGCAGGGACTTACTTCTCTAGTGAATTATGAACAGTTTGGGATGAAGGTCATTGACCAAGCGGAGAATGGGCGAATAGCTTGGGAAAAATTTCAAGCACAACCAGCTGATCTTCTATTGACTGATATCAATATGCCACAGATGAATGGCTTAGATTTGGCCCAACTGGTCCGAGAGAAAGCTCCTTCCTGCCATATCATCTTTCTAACAGGCTATGATGATTTTGAGTTTGCTCGGAAAGCCATTCGACTCGGAGCAGATGACTATATCCTCAAGCCCTTTTCAAAAGCAGATATTGAAGAGATGTTGGGGAAAGTCAAGAAAAAGCTAGACGAGGAACGAAAGAAAGCCCAGGTTGAAACCTTGGTGGATCAGGGTCATTCGACAGAGTTAGAAGAGGCTATTCATTCCCGCTTAGCGGATTCCCAATTGACCCTCAAGGACTTGGCTTCTCAACTGGGTTTTAGTCCCTCTTATCTGAGTGTTCTAATCAAGAAAAAATTGGGTCTCCCTTTTCAAGAATACTTGATCCAAGAACGGATGAAAAAGGCCAAACTTTTACTCTTGACGACGGATCTCAAGATTTATGAGATTGCAGATCAGGTTGGTTTTGAGGATATGAACTATTTTTCTCAACGCTTTAAACAAGTAGTCGGTGTAACCCCAAGACAATACAAAAAAGGAGAGCATGAATGAAACGATACCCTTTGCTGATTCAGCTGATTATCTATGTATTTGTCTTCATTCTCTTACTCTTGGGTTTGGTCGGTAGTCTATACTATCAAACTAGCTCAGCAACCATTGGCCAACTGACAGAGCGGACAACCCGCAATAGTATCGACCAGAGTAGTCAGTTTATCACCTCCTATCTGAAAAAATTGAAGCAGACTACCTCGGTCCTTAGTAAAGAAGAGACCGTTCGCCAGTTTGCTCAAGACAAGGAGGTGAGCCCAGAGCCGTTCAAAGTCTGATGCGAACCATTATTGAGACAGACCCAGATCTGGTTTCGGCTGTCTTGGTGACTAAGGATGGGCGCCTCGCTGCTACGGATTCTCAAATTAGCATGCAAACCTCATCGGATATGATGAACGAAAGATGGTATCAGGAAGCTATCAAGGAGAGGGCCATGCCAGTCTTGACGCCGGCCCGGAAGGAATCCTTGTCTTCAGAGAAGGACAAGTGGGTGATTTCTATCACCCAGGAAGTGGTGGATGCTTCTGGTCAAAATCTAGGAGTTTTGCGCCTAGATATTGGTTATCAAAGTTTAGAGGCTTATCTGGATCATCTCCAACTAGGGAAAAAAGGCTTTAGTTTCATCGTCAATCAGAAGCATGAATTTGTCTACCACCCTAAAAAGACAGTCTATTCTTCCAGTCGGGAAATGCAGGCCATGCAACCCTATATTGCTGTCAAGGATGGCTATGCCCAAAAGGGGCAGAACTTTGTCTACCAAATTGCTATACCAGAGAGTGATTGGACCTTAATTGGAGTGGCTTCTCTGGAAGGCCTCCAGATGCTTCAGTCGCAAATGCTCTATTCCTTTATAGGTTTAGGAGTTCTTGTCCTCATCATGTGCTGGATGGGAATCTGGTTCATTCTGCGCTTGTGGATTAAACCCCTACAAGACTTGCAGGCTGTCATTCTGAAAATAGGAGCTGGTGATTCCCACTTGCGGGCAACTACCAAGGGATCGCCCGAATTGGTAGATCTTGCTCAAGCCTTTAACCGTATGTTGGATCAAATTGAAAACCTTATGCAATTGGTTAAAGAAGAGGAACAAAACGCACGACGTTATGAACTGCGAGCTCTTTCAGCCCAAATCAATCCTCATTTCCTCTATAACACCTTGGATACCATTGTCTGGATGGCTGAGTTTAATGATGGTCAGCGCGTGGTTGACTTGACTAAGTCCCTAGCCAAATATTTCCGCCTTGCTCTCAATCAAGGACAGGAACAAATTAGGCTTCAGGACGAAATAGACCATGTGCGCCAGTATCTCTTCATTCAGAAACAACGCTATGGAGATAAGTTGAATTATGAAATTTTTGAAGAGGGGACGTTGGGAGATTATCAGCTTCCAAAACTGGTTCTACAACCCTTAGTGGAAAATGCCATCTATCACGGCATCAAGGAGATGGATCGGCCGGGCATGATACGAGTCACTTCGGAAATCAGAGAAGAACAAGTAGTTCTGACGATTTACGATAATGGACGAGGCTTTGCCTTGTCTGAGTCGACAGACCAAACCCTTCTTCGGCTAGGAGGAGTTGGTTTGCAAAATGTGGATCAACGCTTGCGGTTACAGTTTGGGGCTAGCTATCATATGGAGATTAATTCTAAGCCTAATAGCTATACGAAAATCACTCTTTATCTACCCCTCACATCACGTGACGAACAGTCATAGAGACAAAGATCACCCTCTTTGTCTCTTTTTACTTTCAAAATGAAAATAGAATCTTCTAAAAAACTTTCCTTAGGTGAGTACGGACGTTAGGTGAAATTATCCAGTGGATGATTTCAGCAATCCAAGAAGTTCCATGGCTAAATAAAGATACAAAGGGCGTCTGCGGATAAAGTCAAAATAGGAAGTTTGACGTAGAATCTTTCGATTCTAGGAGAATTTATCTTTTTGACACAATCCGCAGACCGTGTTCAATTAGTTTTGAGCCCCTTCGTTCTTTAATTTCTAGGCTCAGGCTAAAACAGTTCCCCAAACTGTTTTACTCTCAAAACTCCCGAGTGCCTGAAACAATTAGGTTTCATGCACTTTTCTCACATCGGAAAGTTTTAGATCTGCTTAAATGACTCAAAAAATAGAATCCTTTTTTGAAGAATCGTTTAGTTGTTTTCTGTAAAAAGTTTGTCTACATACTAAAGCAGGCTTTTTCTGATGAGACAGGAAGAAGAGGTAAATTAAATCGTCAGACTTTTTACAGATTATCTCTTTTCCGTTGAAATTCTATCTAAAGATAGGGATTTATGATAAAATAAAGTGTTACAACTAAAGGTATGAATAAAGGAAGACTATGCGCAAAGAAATATCCCCTGAATTATTTAATTATAATAAATATCCTGGACCGGAATTTCGTCTGGTTGGCAATCAAGTGCTAGCAGAACAATTGACATTTGAGCTAGTTGAGAACCAAAATGATGCCTTTGATGCGACGGTCTTTGGTCAGCGCTTTCAGAGGTTTTAACCAAATTTGATTATATTGTCGGTGATTGGAGCAATGAACAGTTGCGTCTACGTGGCTTCTATAAGGACGACCGTCCGGTCACAGATACAGAGAAAATCAGTCGCTTGGAAGATTATTTATTAGAATACTGTAGCTATGGCTGTGCTTATTTTGTCCTAGAAAATGCAGAACCACGTCGAGCATCCTTTGACAAGAAATCTTCTCCAAAGCAACAGGAAGAGGGCAATCGTTCTGCTAAGCGTGGCGGTCGTCAAAATCGCCGCAATCGCTCCAAAAATCAGCCACGAGAACGTGAACAAGAGCAAAAACAAAAGGCTTCTCAACCAAAGAAAAAGAACCGTCAGCGGTCTAGAAAAAAAGATGCACAGGGTGAGCAAGAACGCCACTTTGTCATCCGTCAAAAGTAAAGAGAGAAAAGAGATAAGATGAAACCTTCAATTTATGGTCTGACTCGACAAGAACTGATCGAGTGGGCAGAAGAACATGGTGAAAAGAAATTCCGAGCAACCCAAATCTGGGAATGGCTTTATCGGAAACGCGTTCAGTCATTTGAAGAAATGACCAACCTATCGAAGGACTTGATCGAAACCTTGAATGACCAGTTCGTGATCAATCCTTTGAAACAACGGATCGTTCAAGAATCAGCAGATGGAACCGTCAAATACCTCTTTGAGTTGCCAGACGGCATGTTGATCGAGACGGTATTGATGCGCCAACATTATGGCTTGTCGGTCTGTGTCACCACTCAGGTAGGGTGCAACATCGGCTGTACCTTCTGTGCATCTGGTTTGATCAAGAAACAACGCGACTTGAACAGTGGGGAAATCGTTGCCCAAATCATGTTGGTTCAAAAATACTTTGACGAACGTGGACAAGATGAACGCGTCAGCCACATCGTTGTGATGGGAATTGGTGAGCCATTTGATAACTACAAGAATGTCTTGAGCTTTGTCCGTACGGTCAATGATGACAAGGGGCTGGCTATCGGTGCGCGCCACATTACCGTTTCAACGTCTGGCTTAGCCCATAAGATTCGTGATTTTGCTAATGAAGGGGTTCAGGTCAATTTGGCAGTATCCCTGCATGCTCCAAACAATGACTTGCGTTCTAGCATCATGAAAATCAACCGAGCTTTCCCAATTGAGAAACTGTTTGCGGCGATTGAGTACTATATCGAAACGACCAACCGCCGGGTGACCTTCGAGTACATCATGCTTAATGAAGTCAATGATGGTGTCGAACAAGCCTTGGAATTGGCAGAACTCCTTAAAAAGATCAAGAAGCTATCTTATGTCAACTTGATTCCTTACAACCCAGTTAGTGAGCATGACCAATATAGCCGGAGTCCAAGAGAGCGCGTGATGGCCTTCTATGACACCTTGAAGAAACGGAGTCAACTGTGTGGTTCGTCAAGAGCATGGTACGGATATCGATGCTGCTTGTGGACAATTGCGTTCTAATACGATGAAGAGAGACCGGGAGAAAGCCATTGTTGAAGAAGCTCAACCGTAACAACTGGCTGATAGAAGAAGGGCAATTAACAAAAAAAAAGGAAGACAACTGCTACTAGGTGGCAGTTTCTTCTATTTTGTCCTGCTCTGTCTCATGTGTTCTCTTCCCCAGCGGCCTGAACCAGGGATGGAAACACCTGGGATTCAACATTTTGGTCGTGTAGTCGTATTACTGATTCCCTTTAATTCTCTCATCAACCTAGGTCAAGTGACCAGTCTGCTCCAGCTGATCAAGGTGTTTGTACAGAATATAGCCAACATCTTTCTTTTATCCCCTTTGGTATTTCAACTGCTTTGGCTCTGGCCTTGGCTAGGCACTCGGAAACGCGTCCTTTGCTTAGTCTAGGGATGAGTTTGTGGATTGAGCTCAGTCAGATTGTCCTAGACCTTTTATTTGATTTCAATCGGGTGTTTGAGATAGATGATCTGTGGACCAATACCCTGGGAGGCTACCTAGCCTATCTGTGTTTTAAATGGCTGCAAGCTTCTATAAGTAAGGACAAGCTATCTTAGTTTGGTACAAAATCCGAACAATTGAATACGATTGCAAATTTTGGGTTGACAAACTGTAGGAAGGAAGCTATAATAGCTTCAAGACATCAGAAAAGTAGAGGTTTTTCTCACTTCCAGGGAGCTTGTGGTCATTGCGAACAAGCAGTGGTGAATCTTGAAATGGGCTGATGCGTTTATGATGATGAATTTGAAACAATAAAAATTCGGTGAGCACACCTTATCGTGCACCCTGTTGTTAGACAGGTCAGAGATGTAGGAGAAAGATTGTCTTCCTACAATTGAGGTGGCACCGCGGTATCGAATCGTCCTCACACAGATTTTTCTGTGTGAGGTTTTTTGTATCTCAAAGGAATCCAGTGAGACTGCAGCTCAAAGGACCAGCGAGAGAGAAAAAAGATCATAAACAGGATTGAAGATATAGAAAAGAGGACACAATCATGACAGAAACAAAAGGCTATTTCGGACAATTTGGTGGATCTTTCGTACCAGAACCTATTCAAAACTTGCTTGATCAATTAGAGGCAACTTTTGAACAGTATAAAAATGATCCAGAATTTATCGCAGAATACAAACATTATCTCAAAGATTATTCTGGCCGGGAAACACCGCTCTACTTTGCGGAAAGTTTGACAGAGCATTTAGGTGGGGCGAAAATTTATTTGAAGCGCGAAGACTTGAATCACCTAGGTTCGCATAAATTGAATAACGTCTTGGGGCAAATCCTCTTAGCTAAGCGCATGGGCAAAACGCGCGTGATCGCTGAAACAGGAGCCGGTCAACATGGTGTGGCTACAGCAGCTGCGGCAGCTAAGTTCGGTATGGCCTGTGATGTTTACATGGGAGCAGAAGACGTGGAGCGTCAACGTCTCAATGTCTTCCGCATGGAAATGATGGGGGCAACCGTTCATGCAGTTGAAACAGGAACCAAGACCTTGAAAGACGCCGTTGATGCTGCTTTTGGAGCATGGATGGCAGACCTCGATGCTTTTTATGTTTTGGGTTCTGCTGTTGGACCTCACCCTTACCCAACCATTGTCCATGAATTCCAAAAAGTGATCAGTGAAGAGTCTAAACGTCAAATCTTGGAAAGAAGGTCGTTTGCCAGACTATGTGATTGCCTGTGTTGGTGGTGGATCCAATGCCATCGGTGCCTTCTCCCAATATGTAGGCGATGAGGAAGTCAAATTGGTCGGTGTTGAAGCAGCTGGTCATGGTTTGGACACAGACCAGCACGCAGCGACCATGACTAAGGGGACTGTAGGAGTTGTCGATGGGATGAAGACCTACGCTGTCTTTGGCGAAGATGGAAAAGTAGCGCCAGTGTACTCGATCTCTGCTGGTTTGGACTACCCAGGGGTTGGTCCAGAGCATGCCTTCTTTAAAGATTCTGGTCGTGTTGAATATGTAGCAGCGACAGATGATGAAGCGGTTCAAGCTCTTCTTCTACTCAGTAAGACAGAAGGGATCCTCCCAGCCATTGAAAGCTCACACGCGATTGCAGAAGCTGTCAAACGTGCTCCACAATTGGACAAGGACAAGATTATTATTATCAATGTCTCTGGACGTGGGGATAAGGACGTGGCTGCCATTGCAGATTATCTAGAAGCGAAAGCTACAAAATAAGAAATCTTATCTGCTTAAAATTGTAAAAAACAGTAAAGCATGATAACTCAGAAAAAGACAGGGAACAAAAGGAATCCGGTCTTTTTCTTTTTTAAAGAGAAAGGCAAGGAGACCAATGAGGGAAGCCCCTTGCATGACTAGGAGGACTTGGACGGCCGAGAGGGTCAAAGAAAAAGTAGCCAGCAAGAGAAAATCCCCTGCTCCAATGCCGATGGAGTAAACAGCTGACAGGACTCCTAAGAAGAGAAAGACTCCCATCAAGAGGGTAGGACTGGTGAAAAACAGGCAAAGAGCGTGGAGCACTAGCCAGAGGAGGAGCGGGTACTCCATGGATCGAAAATCATAGATGGCCAAAACGCAACTGCCAAGAAGAACCAGGAGATGAGGAATGGGAAGAAGACCCTGATAGCACAGTAAAAAAAGGAGACCACTCCAGGCTTCAAAGAGGGCATACCAATAAGGAAGAGAGCTCTGGCAGTAGCGGCAACGGAATCGAAAAAGGCATTGCGAAAGAATAGGAATCAAGTCTAGAAATCCCAAGGTCTGTTGACATTGGTCGCAATGGCTTCTTGGACGAATGATGGAGCTTTCTGGAAAACGGTCGATGACGAGACCTAAAAAGGAGGCCATACAGGCGCCGACTGTAAAAAAATAGAAGTTGATCATACTTATAGTATTCGTAAAAAAGATGACTAATGAGGATTAGAAATGAAACAATTTTCTAACTTTTCTTATTTGAGCATTTTCTCTTGCATTTCTTAATTAGAAGGATTATAATATAACTAAATTAGAATAATTCTAAAAAAGGAGAACTCATTTATGACAACAATCAAAAAAGAAGCAGCAAAAGATGTAGCAACATTTGCAACTATTAGCGAAGTAAGCAAGAGCTTAACCGATACAAAAGCGGTTTTGAATCAAGTGGTGGCAGACCTTTATGTCGCTCATATTGCCTTGCACCAAGTACATTGGTATATGCGTGGTCGTGGCTTCCTCGTATGGCATCCAAAAATGGATGAGTATATGGAAAGCTTGGATGCGACTCTTGATGAAGTAAGTGAACGCTTGATTACCTTGGGTGGTGCTCCGTACGCTAGCATGGTTGAGTTCTTGGAACATAGCAACATCCAAGAAGAAAAAGGTTCATTCGAACGCTCTATGGAAGAAAATTTTGGACGTGTCCTTTCTATCTTCCGCTACTTGGTAAGTCTTTATCAAAAAGCCTTGGATATCACAGATGCTGAAGGAGATGACGTGACCAACGATATCTTTGTTGGTGCAAAAGCTGAATTGGAAAAACATATCTGGATGATTGCCGCTGAATTAGGACAAGCACCAGGTTTGTAATCTGAAATTAAACAAACGAGCCTTCCTTGCTTGGGAGGCTCGTTTTTGGGAGGAGATTTTTCCTGTAAATAAAACAGGGGCCATCTTGAAAATACTTGAAAGATTTGATAGAATAAGCACATGAAAACCCTGTACGATGTTCAACAATTTCTGAAAAAATTTGGAATCATTATTTATGTCGGAAAACGGCTTTACGACATTGAATTGATGAAGATTGAATTGAAAAGGATCTATGACGCTGGGCTGATGGAAAAATTGGATTATCTAGAAGCAGAAGCTGTCTTACGTAGAGAACACGCACAGGAATTACGTTATTTAGAAGAGGAGAAAGAAAAGTGAATGTAACAAGTGTTTTAGTATGGTTGATTGTTTTAGGGATGTTTGGCTGGATGGGCTACAATTACTTCCGTATCCGTCGTGCTGCAAATTGTGGACAATGTAGAGTTTGAAGAATTGATCCGCAAAGGCCAATTAGTGGACTTGCGTGATCCGAATGAATTCCACGCTAAGCATATTTTGGGAGCTCGGAACATTCCATCCAACCAATTAAAAGTGAGCTTGGCTGCCCTTCGCAAAGATAAGCCAGTCTTGCTCTATGAGAACAGTCGTGGGTCCCGTGTGACCAATGCGGCCCTCTTCTTGAAAAAACAGGGTTACAAAGATATCTATATCTTGTCCTATGGTTTGGATTCTTGGGATGGAAAGGTAAAAACGAACTAAGATTAAAACTCCAGAAGTATGAGCTTCTGGAGTTTTTTAGCGGGTTTCTTCTAAAAAAGAGCGAATCGCGTCACATTCAACTGATGTGAGGGGGCGATAATGCCCCTCTTTCAGCTCATCCTCTAAAGTAAAAGGCCCAAAGCGAACTCGTTTTAAAGTAGTGACTTTGACCCCAATGGATAAAAACATCTTTTTCACCTGATGAAATTTTCCTTCAGACAGGGTGACCAGGGCCTGGCTTTCGGTAAGGCTGGAGTTAAGGATTTTTAGTTTGGCAGGCTTGCATGTTGTCCCGTCTAAGAAGGTGATTCCTTCTTGAAATTCCTCTATATGAGCGGGTTCAAGAGGGCCGTTGACTGTTACCGCGTATTCTTTTTCAATATGGTATTGGGGATGAAGGAGTTGGAAACCTAGAGGTCCATTGTCTGTGAGTAGGAGGAGCCCGGTCGTATCCCGATCCAGTCGACCGATAGGATAGGTCTTGGGGGTCCGGTCTTCTGCTCGGAGGAGGTCCAATACTGTAGGATGTTGGGCATCCTTGGTAGCCGTCACTAGTCCTTGAGGTTTATGAAGAAGAAAATAGTGGTGGGAACAGTCGGTAAGAATCCGATCCTTCCAGCGAACTTCTTGGAGACCTGTATCGACATTTTGGGATAATTTTGTTGCAGCAAGTCCGTCGACTAGGATCTGCTTTTTGGCTAGGCACTGTTTGATTTCTTTGCGGGGAATTTGGTAGTGGGCCAGTAATTGATCTAATCTCATAAAAGACAGGATAGCATGAAATGGAGAGAATCACAAGTATTCGGAAAAAGGATGAAGAAAAGGGATAAAGAGGTGAAAGATTTTCATGAATAGAGTGGTTAGGAGTGGGAATGAGAAAGAAGGTTTTCGAAAGAAAGCATGAAAACATTTACACTTACTTGAGTTAAGTCATTTGCTTAAAATTGTGGTATAATCGTTCAGTTAGAAAATAAATTTTTGAATACAATAGAGGAAATCATGACAAAATTAAGAGAAGATATCCGTAATATCGCGATTATCGCCCACGTCGACCACGGTAAAACAACCCTCGTTGACGAATTGTTGAAACAATCTGAAACTCTTGACGCGCGTACAGAGTTGGCAGAGCGTGCAATGGACTCAAACGATATCGAAAAAGAGCGTGGAATCACCATCCTTGCGAAAAATACAGCCGTTGCTTACAACGGGACTCGTATCAACATCATGGACACACCAGGACACGCGGACTTCGGTGGAGAAGTTGAGCGGATCATGAAAATGGTTGATGGTGTTGTTTTGGTAGTAGATGCCTACGAAGGAACCATGCCACAGACTCGTTTCGTATTGAAAAAAGCCTTGGAACAAGACCTTGTGCCGATCGTTGTAGTTAACAAAATCGATAAGCCATCTGCTCGTCCAGCAGAAGTAGTAGACGAAGTCTTGGAACTCTTCATCGAGCTTGGTGCGGATGATGACCAACTTGACTTCCCAGTTGTTTATGCGTCAGCGATCAACGGAACATCTTCCTTGTCAGATGATCCAGCAGATCAAGAAAAGACCATGGCGCCAATATTTGACACCATTATCGACCACATCCCAGCTCCAGTTGATAACTCAGATGAGCCCCTTCAATTCCAAGTGTCTCTTCTTGACTACAATGACTTCGTAGGACGTATCGGTATTGGACGTGTCTTCCGTGGTACCGTAAAAGTTGGTGACCAAGTTACCCTTTCTAAACTTGACGGTACAACCAAGAACTTCCGTGTCACAAAACTCTTCGGTTTCTTTGGTTTGGAACGTCGTGAAATCCAAGAAGCCAAGGCTGGTGACTTGATTGCCGTATCAGGTATGGAAGATATCTTCGTTGGTGAAACCATCACTCCTACAGACGCAGTTGAAGCTCTTCCAGTTCTTCATATCGATGAGCCAACCCTTCAAATGACCTTCTTAGTTAACAACTCACCTTTTGCTGGTCGTGAAGGGAAATGGGTGACTTCACGTAAGGTCGAAGAGCGCCTTCAAGCAGAATTGCAAACAGACGTATCTCTTCGTGTAGATCCAACGGACTCACCAGATAAATGGACCGTTTCAGGACGTGGGGAATTGCACTTGTCAATCTTGATCGAAACCATGCGCCGTGAAGGCTATGAGCTTCAAGTATCTCGTCCAGAAGTTATCGTAAAAGAAATTGATGGTGTGAAGTGCGAGCCATTTGAGCGTGTGCAAATCGATACTCCGGAAGAATACCAAGGGTCTGTCATCCAAAGCCTTTCTGAACGTAAGGGTGAAATGTTGGATATGATTGCAACAGGTAATGGTCAAACTCGTTTGGTCTTCCTAGTTCCTGCGCGTGGTTTGATTGGATATTCAACTGAATTCTTGTCAATGACTCGTGGATACGGGATCATGAACCATACCTTCGACCAATACTTGCCATTGATTCCAGGTGAAATTGGCGGTCGTCACCGTGGTGCCCTTGTTTCTATCGATGCTGGTAAGGCAACAACCTACTCTATCATGTCTATCGAAGAACGTGGTACTATCTTTGTCAACCCTGGTACTGAGGTTTACGAAGGAATGATCATCGGTGAAAACTCTCGTGAAAATGACTTGACTGTTAACATCACGAAGGCTAAACAAATGACCAACGTTCGCTCCGCTACTAAGGACCAAACAGCGGTTATCAAGACTCCTCGTATCTTGACGCTTGAAGAATCACTCGAGTTCTTGAACGACGATGAGTACATGGAAGTAACGCCTGAATCAATCCGTCTACGTAAACAAATCTTGAATAAGGCAGAACGCGAAAAAGCAAACAAAAAGAAAAAATCAGCTGCAGCTGAATAAAAAATAAGAAAGGAGTGACAAAATGGTTTATTTAATTATAGGTATTTTGATCCTCCTTTTTTACCTTTTTGCAGCTCCAAAGAGCATCAGAGGAACTCTGAATGTAGTTACCCTAGTCGTATTGCTGGTCTCTTTGGTCATTCTACTTTGCTTAGCGATTTTCCAAATTTTCCAAATGCCTTCAGAATTTTTTGTGGGCGCCTTCCTTGCTTTTGTAGGCTACCTGGCCCTCGTTGATATTTCGCGATTGCCGACCAAGTCTTCTAAACGCTTGGATAAATCAGAATAAACTGGAGATCTTGTCTCCATAAAAAAGAGTTGTTGTGATAGAAAATCATGGCGACTCTTTTTTATGAAAGATGCTGAAGCGGTCATTTTTATACGTGTTGCTTCTTTTGCTGTCTTAAGGCTTTTTAATTTGTCTAAAAAAGGGTAAAATAGAAGGTGAACAAATTGGAGAGAAAAAAGCTATGAACGTCATTGAAACATTTAAAAATAAAAAAGTCCTTGTTTTAGGATTGGCTAAGTCTGGAGAATCTGCAGCGCGACTACTCGATCGCTTAGGAGCTATCGTAACGGTGAATGATGGCAAAGCCTTTGAAGAAAATCCTGCAGCCCAAAGTTTACTGGAAGAAGGAATCAAAGTCGTGACAGGAGGACATCCTCTGGAACTCTTGGATGAAGACTTTGCAGTGATGGTGAAGAATCCTGGAATTCCTTACACGAATCCTATGGTTGAACGGGCCCTTGAAAAAGGCATCCCTGTTTTGACCGAAGTTGAATTGGCCTACCTCATTTCAGAAGCGCCAATCATCGGAATCACTGGTTCAAACGGAAAAACAACCACCACTACCATGATTGGAGAAGTATTAACTGCCGCTGGACAAAACGGTCTCTTGTCTGGAAATATTGGTTTTCCAGCTAGTCAAGTCGCTCAAACAGCGACAGCTAAAGACACATTGGTGATGGAATTGTCTTCTTTCCAATTGATGGGGATTGAAGCCTTCCATCCAGAAATTGCAGTCATTACCAATCTGATGCCGACCCACTTGGATTACCATGGATCTTTCGAAGGCTATGTAGCTGCAAAATGGGCAATCCAAAAGAATATGACTACCAAGGATTTTGTGGTACTAAACTTTAACCAAGATCTAGCCAAAGACTTGGCGCAGCAAACAGAGGCTACTGTGGTGCCATTTTCAACCCAAGAAAAGGTAGACGGAGCATATTTAGAGGACGGTGTCCTTTACTTCCGAGGTGAAGCCGTCATGCGAGCAGACCAAATTGGAGTACCAGGCAGCCACAATGTAGAAAATGCTTTAGCTACCATTGCAGTGGCCAAACTTCGTGGTGTTGACAATCAAACTATCCAAGAAATCTTATCAGCCTTTGGCGGGGTGAAGCACCGCTTGCAGTATGTAGCTGAGATTGAAGGGGTGAAATTCTACAATGATAGTAAGTCTACCAACATCTTAGCAACCCAAAAAGCCTTGTCTGGCTTTGATAACGCTCATGTCATATTAATCGCTGGTGGCTTGGACCGAGGCAATGAGTTTGACGAATTGGTGCCAGATATTACTGGTCTTAAAAAGATGGTCATCCTTGGAGAGTCTGCTGAACGGGTGAAACGAGCAGCGGATCAAGCGGGTGTGGCTTATCTAGATGCGACGGATGTGGCAGATGCAACGCGCAAAGCCTTTGAAATAGCTGAGCCAGGTGATATCGTCTTGCTTAGTCCAGCCAATGCCAGCTGGGATATGTACGCGAATTTCGAAGTACGGGGCGATGAGTTCCTTAAAACAGTAGAAGAGTTGAAAAAATAATATGAAAAAAATAGTATTTACAGGGGGAGGTACAGTTGGGCATGTGACCTTGAACCTTCTCCTCATCCCTCGCTTCATCGAGGACGGTTGGGAAGTTCATTATATTGGGGACAAGAAGGGGATTGAACACCAAGAGATTTTGAAGTCTGGCTTGGACATCCATTTCCATTCGATTGCAACGGGCAAGTTGCGCCGTTATTTTTCTTGGCAAAATATGTTGGATATTTTCAAGGTCTTCTGGGGGATTCTCCAATCGATTTGGATCATGCTTCGTGTACGGCCGCAGGTTTTGTTTTCTAAAGGAGGCTTCGTTTCAGTTCCTCCGGTAGTGGCTGCGCGACTTTGCTTCGTTCCTGTATTGGTCCACGAATCTGACCGTTCCATGGGCTTGGCCAATAAAATTGCCTATAAGTTTGCAACGAAAATGTTCACAACCTTTGAACAGCCAAAAAGCCTAGTGAAAGCCCAACATGTGGGAGCTGTGACCAAGGTTCGTCAGGAACAACTTCCAATCCCACAAGAATTGGAAGCAGTATTTGCTCAATTTGATCCACAGTTGCCAACCCTTCTCTTTGTGGGTGGTTCTGCTGGTGCACGAGTGTTCAATGAGTTTGTCACAAAAAATCGAGAAACCTTGCTAGCAAGATACAATGTCATTAATTTGACAGGGGACTCCTCTTTGAATGAACAAGCACCTCATCTTTATCGCGTGGACTACGTGACGGATCACTATCTTCCTTTGCTCCAAAAGGCAGACCTAGTAGTGACTCGTGGAGGTGCCAATACGATTTTTGAACTCTTGGCCATGAATAAGCTCCATATCATCGTTCCCCTAGGGAAAGAGGCTAGTCGGGGAGATCAGATTGAAAATGCTCAATACTTTGTGGAAAAAGGCTATGCAGAAACCATCGCTGAGCCAGATTTGAGCATGGATCGTTTGCAAGAAACGATGGATAAAATATTCCAAGGGGCAGAAAGCTATCATCAAGCGATGAAGGATTCGAATGAATTGCTTTCCTTGGATGAATTTTATAACCTAGTCCATCAAGAAATTAATAAAAGGAAAAAATGACGGATAAGAAGAACCAAAAAACTCCTAAGGAAGTCACGAAGCTCTCTGAATGGCAGAGACGGAACCAGGAGTATCAAAAGAAAAAACAAATAGAAGAGCAAGAAGAAAAAGAAAAGAAGGCACAAGAAGAGAAGGAAAGACAGGAACTTCTGAATCAAAAAATTCCTTCTGAAGATCCAGAAGCAGGTGGGCAAGATGGCGAGTCTGCAGAAGTAGAGGAAGATGAGAACGTAGCTGGTGTAGCTGAGGAGGGATTGCAAGAAACACTTCCTGACGGAATAGACGAAGAGAATGAAGAAGAAAAAATCATCTACCTAACAGAGCCTTCAGAAGATAGATTCGAAGAAGAGGAACTAGCGAAGAAGACCAAAAAGGAAGGTCAGATTGCGAGACGTCACATCTATCGAGCTATTCCTGTTTTGGTGATCAGTACCTTGATTGCAGTCTTTTCTGTCTATCTTTTAACACCCTTAGCTAAGCAAAAAATCATCGAATTCTCAGGGAATAAAAATGCGGATCAGACTTTGTTGTTTGAAAAGAGTCAGATCCAAGATCGGGATTATACCTTGACAACTTTTTTGAATCGGGATCGCTATCTTGCCAATATGAAGGCAGCGAGTCCGTGGGTCAAAGATATTTCGATGACTTATGCCTTCCCTACGACTTTTAAGGTTCAGGTTGAGGAACACCAGGTCTTTGGTTACTATGTGACGGAGGAAGATCATTATCCTATTTTAGAAAATGGGGAAGTGGTAGAGACACCAGTTGTTGCTGATCAGCTTCCCAAGGCTTACCTGACTGTTCGTTTTTCTGATCGTGAATTGGTCCGACAATTTGTGAAACAACTGGGGAAAATACCATCTTCTGTGCGCGATGAAATTGAGTCAGTGGACTTGACACCGAGCAAGGTGACTAAGGATTTAGTGACGCTGACCATGAAGGATGGCACAAAGGTTTTAGTGCCTGTATCTCAGATCAAGCGTAAATTGCCTTATTACAATCAAATTCGCAAGCTAATTGAAGATGACAGTGTCATTGACATGGAAGCAGGTATATACAGTTACAATGCAGAAACAATGGCTACTTTAGCTCAGGAAAAGAAAGAAAAAGAAGAAGGGGAAGGGAACAAAACAGAAGAAGCTGATGCTAACTCGACAGATTCTGATGAGAGTGCAGTCGTAACCGAGCAACACGAAGAAGTTCCCGCTGAGTAAACCCTCATAAATTATCTGAAATAAATAAAGAAAATATGCCCACTATGGGCATTTTTGTGTTATAATGAAATTTGGATAGTTCTAACTAAAATGGAGCTATTAATTGACGTATAGGAAAACAAAAGAGAGAGGACTGGTGTAATGGCTAGAAACGGCTTTTTTACAGGTTTAGATATCGGTACTAGTTCAATAAAAGTATTGGTGGCAGAACATGTCAATGGAGAAATGAATGTAATTGGAGTCAGCAATGCGAAAAGTGCTGGCGTCAAAGATGGAATTATTGTTGATATTGAGGCTGCTTCTAATGCGATTAAAAGTGCAGTAAGCCAAGCAGAAGAAAAAGCAGGAATTTCAATCAATCTTGTGAACGTTGGGTTGCCAGCGAACCTTCTTCAAATTGAAGCAACTCAAGGAATGATTCCTGTAACCAGTGATTCAAAAGAAATTACGGATGCAGATGTTGAAAATGTTGTCAGATCTGCTTTGACAAAGAGTATGACTCCAGACCGTGAAGTCATTACCTTTATTCCAGAAGAGTTCACAGTTGATGGTTTCCCAAGGAATCCGCGATCCACGTGGAATGATGGGAATCCGTTTGGAAATGCGTGGTCTCTTGTATACTGGTCCTAGAACTGTCCTCCATAATTTACGGAAAACAGTTGAACGTGCTGGTTTGCAAGTTGAGAACATCATTATTTCACCACTTGCAATGATTAAGTCTGTATTGAACGAAGGAGAACGTGAGTTTGGTGCGACCGTCATTGATTTAGGTGGGGGTCAAACGACAGTAGCTTCTGTTCGGAATCAAGAGCTTCAATTTACAAATATCTACCAAGAAGGTGGCGATTACGTTACTAAAGATATTTCTAAAGTATTGAAGACTTCTCAAAAATTAGCAGAAGGCTTGAAGTTCAACTATGGAGAAGCTTATGTTCCATCAGTTGGCGACGAAGTCTTCCATGTTGAGGTGATTGGTGAAGTAGAACCTGTCCAAGTATCTGAAAAATATTTGGCAGAAATTATTTCAGCTCGGATCAAACACATCTTCGACCAAATTAAACAAGATCTTGAAAGAAGACATTTGCTTGATTTGCCTGGAGGAATTGTCATCATCGGTGGTGGCGCTATTATCCCTGGTATTGAAGAATTGGCGCAAGAAGTCTTTGGTGTAAATGTGAAATTGTACGTTCCAAATCAAATTGGAATCCGCAATCCAGCTTTTGCCCACGTGATTAGCTTGTCTGAATATGCAGGAAACCTTACAGATGTAGATATTCTTGCTCAGGCTGCTGTACATGGGGACCAACGTCTTCGTCAGCAACCAATTCAGTTTGAACGACCAGTACAGCAACCAGTTGTTCCGGAAGAAATTGAACCATTAGTAAACGTCGAGCAACAACATCCGGTTGAAGAACAAAATAGAGAAGAGAAAACTAGCCTTACAAACCGAATGAAGAATTTAATCGGTAATATGTTTGATTAAGGAGTGTAAGCATTTATGACATTTTCATTTGACACAGCAGCGACACAAGGCGCAGTTATTAAAGTAATCGGTGTCGGAGGTGGTGGTGGCAATGCCATCAACCGCATGATTGACGAAGGAGTTGCTGGTGTAGAATTCATCGCAGCAAACACAGACGTACAAGCACTTTCAAGTGCAAAGCAGAAACAGTTATCCAATTGGGTCCTAAATTGACTCGTGGTTTGGGTGCTGGGGGTCAACCTGAGGTTGGTCGTAAAGCCGCAGAAGAAAGTGAAGAAGTATTGACAGAAGCTTTGCAAGGTGCAGACATGGTCTTCATCACTGCAGGGATGGGTGGAGGATCTGGTACAGGTGCTGCACCAGTCATCGCTCGTATTGCTAAAGCTGTTGGTGCTTTGACAGTAGCCGTTGTAACTCGTCCTTTCGGGTTTGAAGGAACAAAACGCGGAAACTTTGCGATCGAAGGGATCAATGAACTTCGCGAACATGTGGATACCTTGTTGATCATTTCTAACAACAACTTGTTAGAAATCGTAGATAAGAAAACACCACTTCTTGAAGCATTGAGTGAAGCCGATAATGTCCTTCGCCAAGGGGTTCAAGGGATTACTGACTTGATCACAAGCCCAGGCTTGATTAACCTTGACTTCGCTGACGTGAAGACTGTTATGGAAAATAAAGGAAATGCCTTGATGGGTATTGGTGTAGGTAATGGTGAAGAGCGTGTCATTGAAGCAGCTCGTAAAGCTATCTACTCACCACTCCTTGAAACAACCATTGACGGTGCTGAAGACGTGATCGTCAACGTTACTGGTGGTTTGGATATGACATTGATTGAAGCAGAAGAAGCTTCTGAAATTGTTAACCAAGCAGCTGGTCATGGCGTAAACATTTGGCTTGGTACATCTATTGATGAATCAATGAAAGATGAAATCCGCGTAACGGTTGTTGCAACTGGTGTTCGTCAGGATAAAGTTGAAAGAGTTAGTGGAATTGCATCTCATGCACCAAGTTCAGCACGTTATTACCAAACTGGACCACGTGAACAACGTCCACAAACTCCACAATTCGATCGCGAATTCGATTTGAAGGAAGAAATCGAAATGCCTACTCCTCAATCACGTGCTAAACAAGAAACACCTCGTGGATCTGCGTTTGGAGATTGGGACATTCGTCGTGAAAACATTGTACGTCAGTCTGATACTAGCGCTGGTCGTCAAGTTGAACGCTATGTGGATTCTTCTTCAGAAGATGATGAGTTGGAAACACCACCATTTTTCCGTAATCGTTAAGAATGAATCTGATTGAAAATAAAGAGCGAATATTCTCGCAGGTTGCACAAGCAATGGAAACAGCAAACCGCACGGATCAGGTCAATGTGATTGCTGTTACTAAGTATGTTGGTATCGACCAAGCTAAGGCTTTGGTTGATACAGGAGTCTGTCATATCGGTGAAAACCGTGTTGATAAATTTCTAGAAAAATACCAAGCTCTAAAAGATGAGGGACTGACCTGGCATTTGATCGGTAGTCTCCAACGTCGTAAAGTAAAAGAAGTTATCAATTTTGTAGATTACTTCCATGCTTTAGATTCTATGAAGCTTGCCCAAGAAATTCAAAAAAGGGCGAGTCACCCAATTAAATGTTTTATACAAGTCAATATTTCTGGAGAGGAAAGCAAGCATGGATTTGCTCCTGAAGAGCTCGATGCGATTCTTCCTGAACTAGAAGGCTTGGATAACCTACAAATTGTTGGCTTAATGACGATGGCTCCTTTTGAGGCAAGTCAGGACGAGTTGCAAGCCATATTTGCAGCAACTCACCAACTTCAAAAAGAATTACAAAAGAAACAGTTGAAAAATATGCCCTTTACAGAGTTAAGCATGGGAATGAGTCGTGATTATGATGTGGCGATTGCTAACGGTGCGACTTTTGTGCGAATTGGGACCTCGTTTTTCAAATAGGAAAGAATTATGTCATTTAAAGATAGATTTGATCGATTGATTGATTATTTTACTGAAGATGGAGATGAGTACGATGTGCAAGAAGCGCCTGCTCAAGCAGTCGGTGCTAGCCAACCTGCAGCATCCCCTAAACCAGTACAACCATCATCAAAACCACGTCAAAAAGCTGTGGTAGCTGCCAAGGAGCAGAAACCTACTCCTGTTGCAGCTAGTCGTCCACAAGTAGCTTCTACAGCAGTGGTTGAATCAGCTTCATCTCAAAAATCATCTTCTGAAAATATTACTCGACTTCATCAACGTCAACAAGAGTTGGCAAAAAATCGTTCTGCTGCAGATGAGAAGATTACGATTGATGTGCGCTACCCTCGTAAATATGAAGAAGCAACTGAAATTGTTGACTTGTTGTTGGCAAACGAAAGTATTCTTATCGATTTCCAATACATGACAGAAGTTCAAGCAAGAAGATGTTTGGATTATTTGGATGGTGCTCGCTATGTATTAGCCGGGAATCTACGTCGTGTTGCAAGTACTATGTACTTATTAACACCAATCAATGTCGTTGTGAATATTGAAGATATTCGCCTTCCAAATGATGTCGAAGTTGCTGAGTACGACTTTGATATGAAACGAAATCGTTAATATGTTTGTCCTACAATTAGTTAGAAATTTCTTTCAGGTTTTTGAGCTAGTACTAATCATCTATGCTTTGCTTAGTTGGTTTCCAAATGCATCAGAATCGGCTTTAGCTAAAATGGTTCAACGGATCGTCGAACCATTTTTGAGCCTATTTAGAAAGATTCCTTTGCAATTTGGTGGGTTAGACTTTACAGTCATGTTTGCCTTACTTGCTCTATCCGTAGTGGAACGGTTTGTCCTTCAATTTTTGGTGCAGTTTATATGACCAAGGGATTTTATCAACACTATAGTCCAGAAGACTACGTCTTTATCGATCGAGTTCTAGAATTAGTAGCTCGGGTGGAGCAACAGTATAGTTTTGAACTGACTTCCTTTTTAAATCCACATCAGGTTGATATTTTACGACAAATTGGTGCCCACCATGGTTTGCAGGTGTTTTCAAGTGCAGAAATCTATCCTACAGAATATGCACGAGTGATTCTTGCTCCTAGCTACTATCAGTTAGAGGCATCTGATTTTGAAATGAGTCTGTTAGAAGTTCTCTATCCGGATAAGTTTTATCGGTTAAGTCACTCTCAAGTTTTGGGTTCGCTTCTCCATCAATTAGGCATAGAAAGAAAGTCTTTTGGAGATATTCTAGTTGGACAAGGGGAAATTCATATCTATGTGGATGAGCGTTTCTCCTCCTATTTCAAAGAGAATCTTAAGAAGATCGCAAAAGCATCTGTCAAGATTCGTGAGGTTGACTGTCGAGAACGGATCAGCGTAGACGAACCATCCAAACTCAAAGACCTATTGGTTACTAGTGTTCGACTTGATAAACTAGTAGCTTCTACCTTTAAGCTTGCTCGGTCTGTAGCTGTTCAATTAGTTCAGTCGGGCCAGGTAAAGGTAAACTATGCCACTATTGATAATCCTAGTCGGATGATCCAAGTAGCAGATTTAATTAGTGTTCGAAAGTATGGCCGATTTAAAATACTATCAGAAAATGGCCTATCAAAAAGTGGAAAATACAAATTAACGGTTGAAGTATTTTCCAGTAGAAAATAAGGAGGAACTATGGCACTTACAGCTTTAGAAATCAAAGATAAACGCTTTTATGTAAAATTTAGAGGCTACGATGCTAAAGAAGTTGAAGAGTTTCAAGACATGGTCTACCGAGACTATGAAAAATTAGTTCGTGAAAATCATGAATTGGAAACAAAAATTAGTGCGTTGGAAGAACGCTTGAACTACTTTGACGAAATGAAAGACTCCTTGAGTCAATCAGTATTGATCGCCCAAGATACAGCAGAACGTGTGAAACATGCGGCAAATGAACGCTCAGAAACAATTGTTCGTCAAGCGGAGCAAGATGCTCACCATTTAGTTGAAGAAGCAAAAGCAAAAGCAAATGAAATTCTCCGTCATGCTACAGACAATGCCAAAAAGTTGCTGTAGAAACGGAAGAATTGAAGAATAAGACACGCGTCTTCCATCAACGTTTGAAATCAACTATCGAAAGTCAATTGAGCATTATTGATACACCAGAATGGGATGAAATTCTTCGCCCAACTGCTATGTATATTCAAACAAGTGATGAAGCATTTCGTGAAATTGTTGAGAAAGCTTTGGGTGAATCTGTTCATCATCATTCAGAAGATGCTAACATTGATTTGACACGTCAATTTACTTCAGCTGAAATTGAAGAATTGCAAAAACGTATTGAGGCAGCTAACTTAGAGTTAGGCGCAACTCAAGCTTTTCAAGGATTGAATGAAAAAGTGAAAGAAGCATTGGAAGAAGCAGAAAAAAATCATGAAGATCAAGATTCTATTGATGTTGTCTTAGAAACTCCTGAAGCTGATGATATCGATGCTCCAGAAGAAGGAGAACGTGAATCTGTTTCAATCTTATAATCTGTAAAAACAGTGACCTTATCAAATAGTTTTAGCGAGCAGGTGATGGTGGAAGACTTGCACTTCCTTTGTTAAGGTTGATCCTTTTACGAATCTTAGTGGTGAAATGAGTAACCACTAACGCTGGTCAGCGTTAGCGACAAAAGAGGAGAAAGAGAGTACTCTCTTTCTTGAATGAAGGTGGTACCACGACTTGTCGTCCTTTTTGGCGAGGTCGTGGTCTTTTATTTTGTAGAATTATTTTTTTAGAGGAGACACCATGAAACTCAAAGAAACACTGAATTTAGGGAAGACAGAGTTCCCGATGCGGGCTGGTCTGCCTACAAAAGAACCAGTTTGGCAAAAAGAATGGGAAGAAGCAAAGCTTTACCAACGTCGTCAAGAATTGAACCAAGGAAAACCACATTTCACCTTGCATGATGGCCCTCCGTATGCCAACGGAAATATCCACGTAGGACATGCCATGAACAAGATTTCAAAAGATATCATTGTTCGTTCTAAGTCTATGTCAGGTTTTTATGCACCGTACATCCCAGGTTGGGATACACACGGTTTGCCAATCGAGCAAGTCTTGGCTAAACAAGGTGTCAAACGCAAAGAAATGGACTTGGTTGAGTACTTGAAACTTTGCCGCGACTACGCCCTTTCTCAAGTAGATAAACAACGCGAAGACTTTAAACGCTTGGGTGTTTCAGGTGACTGGGAAAATCCTTATGTGACCTTGACGCCTGATTATGAAGCGGCGCAAATCCGTGTCTTCGGTGAAATGGCTAACAAGGGCTATATCTACCGTGGAGCTAAGCCAGTTTACTGGTCATGGTCTTCTGAGTCAGCGCTTGCTGAAGCGGAAATTGAATACCATGACTTGGTATCAACATCACTTTATTATGCCAACAAGGTTAAAGATGGCAAAGGTGTCCTAGACACTGATACTTATATCGTTGTTTGGACAACAACTCCATTTACTATCACTGCTTCTCGTGGTTTGACTGTTGGTGCGGATATTGATTACGTTTTGGTTCAACCTGCTGGTGAAGCTCGTAAGTTTGTGGTTGCTGCTGAATTGTTGAACAGCTTATCTGAAATTTGGTTGGGCGGATGTTCAAGTTTTGGCGACTTACCGTGGTCAAGAATTGAACCATATCGTGACAGAGCACCCATGGGACACAGCAGTAGATGAACTTGTTATCCTTGGTGACCACGTTACAACAGACTCCGGTACAGGTATCGTCCATACAGCCCCTGGTTTTGGTGAAGATGACTACAATGTCGGTGTTGCTAATGGTCTCGAAGTTGCTGTAACTGTCAACGAACGCGGGATCATGATGGCCAACGCGGGTGAGGAATTCGAAGGTCAATTCTACGACAAGGTTGTTCCGACTGTTATTGAAAAACTAGGTAACCTCCTTCTAGCTCAAGAAGAAATCTCTCACTCTTACCCATTTGACTGGCGTACGAAAAAACCAATCATCTGGCGTGCCGTGCCACAATGGTTTGCTTCTGTATCTAAATTCCGTCAAGAAATCTTGGATGAAATTGAAAAAGTCAAGTTCCACTCAGAGTGGGGTAAAGTCCGTTTGTACAATATGATTCGTGACCGTGGTGACTGGGTTATCTCTCGTCAGCGTGCTTGGGGTGTCCCACTCCCAATCTTCTACGCTGAAGATGGCACACCAATCATGACAGCTGAAACGATCGAGCATGTGGCTCAACTCTTTGAAGAACATGGTTCCATCATCTGGTGGGAACGGGATGCCAAGGACCTCTTGCCAGAAGGATTTACCCATCCAGGTTCACCAAATGGTGAGTTCAAGAAAGAAACAGATATCATGGACGTATGGTTTGACTCAGGTTCATCATGGAATGGGGTTGTAGTGAACCGTCCAGAACTCAAATACCCAGCTGACCTCTATTTAGAAGGTTCAGACCAATACCGTGGTTGGTTCAACTCATCACTCATCACATCTGTAGCCAACCATGGTGTCGCACCATACAAACAAATCTTGTCACAAGGTTTTGCTTGGATGGTAAAGGTGAGAAGATGTCTAAATCTCTTGGAAACACCATTGCTCCAAGCGATGTTGAAAAACAATTTGGTGCAGAAATCTTGCGTCTCTGGGTTACCAGTGTAGACTCAAGCAACGACGTGCGTATCTCTATGGATATCTTGAGCCAAGTTTCTGAAACTTACCGCAAGATCCGTAACACGCTTCGTTTCTTGATTGCCAACACATCTGACTTTAACCCAGCTGAGGATGCAGTCGCTTACGAAGAACTTCGTCCCGTTGACAAGTATATGACCATCCGCTTTAACCAACTTGTTAAGACCATTCGTGATGCTTATGCAGACTTTGAATTCTTGACAATCTATAAAGCCCTAGTGAACTTTATCAACGTTGATTTGTCTGCCTTCTACCTTGACTTTGCCAAAGATGTTGTTTACATCGAAGGAGCTAAGTCACTTGAACGCCGTCAAATGCAAACAGTCTTTTATGATATCCTTGTGAAAATCACCAAACTCTTGACACCGATCCTTCCTCACACAGCAGAGGAAATCTGGTCTTATCTTGAGTTTGAAGCGGAAGAATTCGTTCAATTGTCAGAATTACCGGAAGCTCAAACATTTGCCAACCAAGAAGAAATCTTGGATACCTGGTCAGCCTTCATGGACTTCCGTGGCCAAGCTCAAAAAGCCTTGGAAGAAGCGCGTAATGAAAAAGTCATCGGTAAATCACTTGAAGCTCACTTGACAGTTTATCCAAACGAAGTCGTGAAAACACTTCTTGGAGCTGTTGATAGCAATGTAGCACAACTCTTGATTGTCTCTGAATTGACCATCGCTGAAGGAACAGCTCCAGAAGCTGCTGTGGCCTTTGAAGATGTAGCTTTCACAGTTGACCGTGCAGCTGGTGAAGTTTGTGACCGTTGTCGTCGTATCGACCCAACAACGGCTGAGCGTCGCTACCATGCAACCATCTGTGATCACTGTGCAATCATTGTAGAAGAAAACTTTGCAGACGCAGTTGCAGAAGGTTTTGAAGCCAAATAAAAGATATCAAAAGAAGTTCCGATTTGGAACTTCTTTTTTGGTGGCTAGAATAGTGTATTATGTCCATCGTCAGGGCAATAAAAAAGTAAGGTAGAAGCACCTTACTAATTGATTGGGAAAGAAATTTCGATCAGTTTATCGGAGTAGAGCGTTTTAATAGTGGATTGGTCGATGAGTTGAGATCAATCTTGCGTTTTAAAAAGAACTCACGAATTTTTTCAACTTCTGTTTCACGAATGGCACGGTGTTTGTTACTAATCAGCAATTCGTAATGAGTAGGAGCTTTGGTAAAGATAACATCGGTGTTACCAGCTGAATAGACCTCAACAAGGGTAGCATCGGTACTTTCTAATTGACTTTTGACCAAATTAGCATGACTATTTGTTGTATTCATAAGCTTCATGTGAGATCCTCCTAAGCTCTTTCTCCATTTATTATAGCACTTTTTTTTATTTTGTGAAAGAAGTCGCTTACAATTTTTGGGCAGATTTCCACATTTTGATTCCCCATTTATGGCTTCCTCTTTTTAACTTTTCAATGGCTTCGTCAATGGGGAACCAGGCAATGTTATTGAAATCCTCTAGTGGCTTTTGAGCCTCTACAAAGTCAGTTACTTCATAGATATAAGCAGGATTGTAGTAGTGGGTATCGCGGTGACTGGAGTAGAAGTACTCATCTGCTTGGCCATAATACTCGCCGATGGTCGCAGTGAAGCCCAGCTCTTCGATCAGTTCGCGCTCGAGTGCCAAGAAATGATCTTCTCCTGCCTCGATTTCACCACCTGGTAGGAACCAAGCCCCATTAGGTGCTTGGACTAGGATGATTTTGTCCTTTGCTGGATTTGGAATCACCGCATAGACTCCATAACGATTGACATAGTCAACATTTTCTTCTTTTGTTCCAAAAGTTGCAACAGTCATATTAAAGCTCGCTTCTTATTTTTTTATCATTATAACATAGATGGGTATAAAAAGCAGTAGGAGATAAAAATAAGAGAGTGGGACAGAAATCGGTAATTCGATAGAATTCGATTTCGTCGTCCCACCTCCGCACAGTTGAGTAGGGCTGTAAAAGCTGATGAAATCAGCGTAGTAGAGCCCACTCAACCACTGCGTCTTGCTCGACAATCCAAAGACAATTGAGTGGCTAGGACTTTTGTCCCAGCCACTTTAAATGCGATTATTCAGTTACTTTTTCTGCCTCATTAGCAGGTTTGTTCTTTCCTTTGATACATATCTTCCCATTGCTGGTCATGACAGCCTTCAGATCTTTTTCACTAGGATTTTCTAGGTAGTAATCTGTAATGGCATCTTCGATATAGTCTTGAATGGTGCGACGGAGTGGGCGTGCCCCCATTTTCGGATCGTAGCCTAGGTCAACCAGTTTTTCCTTGACCTTATCTGTAACATCCAGGTGGATATCATTGTGGGCCAAGCGTTGGTTGACATCGTCTAACATGAGAGTGACGATTTGAAGGAGGTTTTCCTTAGACAAGGCTTTGAATTCAATGATGCCGTCAAAGCGGTTCATGAATTCTGGACTGAAGAAGTTCCCCAGTTCACCTAGGATAGAATTGGTACGACCTTCACGAGCTGCCCCAAAGCCGACATTAGCCTCCGCTTTTCCAGTTCCCGCATTGGAAGTCATGATAATAATGGTATCTTTGAAGCTCACCGTTCGGCCTTGCCCATCTGTCAAGCGCCCATCGTCTAAGACTTGGAGGAACATATGCATGACATCTGGGTGGGCCTTTCGACCTCATCCAAGAGAATGAGAGAGTATGGGTTGCGACGCACCTTTTCAGTCAGCTGGCCTGCTTCTTCATAGCCGACGTAGCCTGGAGGAGCACCGACCAATTTGGCAACGGCATGTTTCTCCATATATTCACTCATATCAAAGCGAATCATGCTGTCAGCAGAACCGAAGAGTTCGATAGCCAATTGTTTGGACAACTCTGTCTTCCCGACACCGGTTGGTCCAACAAAGAGGAAGCTACCGATTGGACGGTTTGGCGTTCCAAGTCCTACCCGGTTGCGACGGATGGCCTTAGCAATTTTTTCAACAGCCTCATCTTGGCCGATGACATGAGCTTTCAAATCAGCTGCCAAATTGATCAATTGGGATTGTTCTTTTTCTTTCAAATCGCCGACTGGAATATTGGTCTTTTGCTCAACGATGTGTTCGATGGTCTTTTCGCTAATAACTGGCGTATCTTGATCAGTGACCTGTTGCCCTTGCATTTCTTTGTACTTAGCGATTTGGTCACGGAAGTAGGCAGCTTTTTCGAAATCTTCATCACGCGTCGCCTGGGCTTTGAGATTTTCAGCTTCAATTAAGCGTTGGTCAATGACCTTTGGATCGACGAAATTGAGGGTTAAATTCATCTTAGAGCCAGCTTCATCCAAGAGGTCAATGGCCTTGTCGGGCAAGAAGCGGTCTTGGATATAGCGATTGGAAAGGAGAGCTGCAGCCTCGATTGCCCCATCGGTGTAGTGGACGTGGTGGTAGTCCTCATATTTCTTTTGAATGCCTTTGAGGATGGTGATAGTTTCTTCAACCGTTGGCTCATCGACCTTAACAGGTTGCATCCGGCGTTCAAGTGCCGCATCCTTCTCGATAATCCGGTATTCATTAAGTGTTGTCGCACCGACTAATTGCAATTCGCCACGAGCGAGGGCTGGTTTGAGGATATTTCCAGCATCCATGTTGCCGTCTCCAGCAGATCCAGCACCGACGATTTCATGAATTTCGTCGATGAATAAAATCACATCTTCACGGCGACGGATTTCCTCCATTAATTGTTGCATACGCTCTTCAAATTGGCCTCGGATCCCAGTTCCTTGAACAAGACTAACAACGTCTAAGCGAATAACTTGCTTGCACTGCAATTTATGAGGGACATCCCCATCGACAATCTTTTGAGCTAGCCCTTCTACGACAGCAGTTTTACCGACACCAGGTTCACCGATCAAGACAGGGTTGTTTTTGGTACGACGGTTGAGAATTTCGATGACACGGAGAATCTCTTCATCACGACCAATGACCGGATCGATATCGCCGCTACGAGCAATTTCAGTAACGTTAATTCCAAACTCTTCTAGGAGGCCCTTTGGTTGTTGTTTGGCTTGGGGTCTGCTTGGTCCTGAAGAACGTCCGTTCCCATTTGAGCCATAGCCATTTCCTCCACCATAGCCTCCTCCAGATTGGGTCGGAGGGGTTTGGGGTTCTTGCGGAGCCTGGAAGTTTCCAAGTTGATTGAAGAAATCTTCAAAAGGATCCCGTCCTCCGCGATTTTGTTGGTTTAATCCTGCAAGGAGGCTATTGTTAGGATCGGTTTTCATAATTTGATAGCAGTTCTGGCAAAGGTCTACTTGTTGTTGGTGACCATTTACATTCGTATAAAGATGAATGGTTGAATCGTTGATTTTACAGTTTTGACAAAGCATTCTCTTACCTCTTTCTCTAGGGTAAAAAGTGTAAAAACTATTGGTCAGAAATAGTCAAACTTTTATAGTTTCATTATAGCAGTATTCTAAAAGTTTGCAAGAATTTAGTATGAAGTCCGGTTTTAGGCATGGAATAAAGAGGAAAATAGCGGAAAAGTTGATTTTTATTGGAATTTCCTCCTTCTTTTATGATAAAATAGGAGAGTAGAAAGTAAATAGGAGAATCAAAATGGAATCACATTTGGTACGAATTATCAGCCGTTTGGAAGCGATGACGAAAGACGGTGGAAACTTAAAACGTAATTTTGAACGTGAAGGGGTTGTAGTTGCTGAAGTAGCTTACAACTATGATGAAGAAAATGGATCAGTATTTACTCTTCGTGATGTAGAAGCGCGTGAGACCTATACATTCGATAGCATTGACTTAATTGCAATGGAAATCTACGAATTGTTGTACTAAGAAGTATCAATCAAGAGTCTAGATCATCTAGTCTCTTTTTTGTTGGAAGAAAATGGTTATAGTTTGTTCTTATAACCTTGTCTAATCAAGAAGTGTTAGGAGCAGGTTCACAAATCTGATATAATAGAGAAGATATTGAATAGAAAAGAGATTGAGATGACACATGTGATTGATGGGAAGGCCTTGGCAGTAAAATTGCAAGGGGAATTAGCAGAAAAAACTGCTTGCTTAAAGTCCGAAACTGGTCAGGTTCCAGGCTTAGTAGTGATTTTGGTGGGAGAAAACCAAGCTAGCCAGGTTTATGTCCGCAATAAAGAACGGTCAGCTTTGGCAGCAGGATTTCGAAGTGAAGTGGTTCGACTGCCAGAAAGTATTTCCCAGGAGGACTTGTTGGCCCTCATTGACCGCTATAATCAGGATCCGCTTTGGCATGGAATTTTAGTCCAGTTGCCTCTACCAGCCCATATCGACGATGAGGCAGTTTTGTTAGCCATTGATCCTGCTAAGGATGTCGATGGCTTCCATCCTCTCAATATGGGACATCTTTGGGCAGGAAATCCGATCATGGTTCCCTCTACACCAGCAGGGATCATGGAAATGTTTCGGGAATACGATATTGATGTGGAAGGGAAAAATGCAGTCGTCATTGGCCGTTCAAACATCGTTGGGAAACCGATGGCCCAGCTTCTCCTAGCAAAAAATGCAACGGTGACCTTGACCCATTCGCGGACTCATCATTTGGCTAAAATTGCTAGAAAAGCCGATATCTTAGTGGTGGCAATTGGTCGTGCCAAATTTGTTACAGCTGACTTTGTCAAAGAGGGAGCGGTCGTTATCGATGTCGGAATGAACCGTGACGAAAATGGGAAGCTCTGTGGAGACGTCGACTATGAACAAGTAGCTCCTCTGGCTAGTCACATCACTCCGGTTCCAGGTGGCGTTGGTCCTATGACCATTACCATGCTGATGGAGCAGACCTATCAGGCTGCAGTGCGTAGTTTGGATAAAAATTAAGTTTATGATGAAAAATGGTTGAGATAGTAATTTCTCGACCTTTTTATTTATTATAAACCCTGTTTTGTCAATTGAAGTTTAATTCTATCTTTTTGTAGTATAATGAAGTAGAGGTGATTATATGATTGTAAAAGTTTGTAATTCAGATTATAGTCTCCAGTGGGATGGAATTTATCAATTTGCCCTTGAAAGCTATCCTCAGATTAAAGAATGGGAATTGGAGAAGCTAGCAAAGTTTATTGCTTATGAGCGCGACCATCATCGTCAGACCAATGTGGAATGTGAGAATCATGAATTAAATATACAAATTCATGATTACTTGCAAGAGCATAGCTATTTTCCTCCGTACAGACCAAGTCATCGCCTTGTAGCTTCTACCTATGATATCCAGAGGAAGTTGGTTACTTCAAATTATTGTAGTCATACTTGTACAGTTGAGGTGGCTAAGGCTATTTCAGACTGGAAAACTCATGTCGGCGGTAAAAGTATTTGGTAAAAGTGGGGCTGAGCTAGTTACAGATAGTCGTAATGCAGCTTCTGATCCAGCAGACTATTTTGACTATATCATGTTCGGATGGTCTAATACGACTTCGGGTTACCGACTCGCTATGGAGCGTTTGTTAGGACGGGCACCGTCTGAGGAGGAATTGCAAGAAAAGTTCATTCCTGGCGTTAGTTTTCATTTTCTGTATGAAGAATTAATTCAAGCACCAGGTTATATGTTTGATGGCTATCATGTTGCGAAGGTAAGAGATAGTTTAGATTTGGATACCTTTCTTCATTTGTGTGTTATTCCTTCAAAAGATAAGTCTTGTTTTGAAAGCTTGATTCCTTGTCAATTACAAGATAGAGTGATTTACCTAGACTATGAGGGAGAAGGGTTACAGGCTTGGAATACTAAGGTTAATCAAGTACTACATGGTAAGGATAAGTTGAAGGAGTAGTGTATGAAAGAGATTGATCAAGCTCTTTTGAAAAAAGTTATCATCGAGCGTCCTCGTTCTAGTCATAAGGGAGACTATGGGCGTCTGCTCTTGATTGGAGGGACCTATCCCTATGGTGGAGCCATTATTATGGCAGCCCTCGCAGCGGTTCATAGTGGAGCAGGACTTGTCACGGTAGCGACAGACCGAGAGAATATCCCTTCCCTTCATAGTCAGCTACCTGAAGCCATGGCATTTGCTGTGACGGACCAAGAATTATTGGCTGAGCAAATCGCAAAAGTAGGCGTCATTTTATTGGGACCAGGACTCAATGCCAATGAGCTAGGGGGACACCTTGTAGAACTTGTTTTTGAAAGAGTTCAACCTCATCAAGTGCTCATTCTAGATGGTGGGGCCATTAGCCTCTATACTCGCTTAGGACTTTCTCTTCCTCCAGCTCAACTGGTCTTTACTCCTCATCAAAAAGAATGGGAGGCCATGTCCGGGCTAGCAATCGGAGATCAAGGGGAAGAAGCAACAAGGCAGTCTCTGTCCCAACTTCCTCCAGCAAGTATTTTAGTCCAAAAGGGTCCTCAGACTAAGATCTGGCAACAAGGGCAGACAGATTATTACCAACTATCGGTTGGAGGCCCCTATCAAGCAACGGGTGGTATGGGCGATACTTTAGCAGGGATGATTGCGGGCTTTGCGGGTCAATTTCCGCAAGTTGGACTCTATGAGCGCGTGGTAGTTGCCAGTCACCTTCATTCGGGCATTGCAGACGATTTGAGCAAGAATGCCTACGTGGTTTTACCGACCGCGATTAGTAAAGAAATTCCAAAATGGATGAGGGAAATTTGCCTTTCCAACTGCCAATAAAAAATCAAGTCTCAGATGATGAAATCTGAGGCTTTTTCCGTAGGTAGAATCAGATTTTTCCGCTTATTTTTGGTATAATTTATACTAGAATTTTCCGTGTGAAAGGGGAACTATGTCAGAGTATTTATCGGTATCCAGTCTGACCAAATACCTCAAGTTAAAATTTGATAAGGACCCCTATCTAGAGCGGGTCTATTTGACGGGTCAGGTCTCGAATTTCCGTAAGCGTCCCAATCACCAGTATTTTTCTCTAAAGGATGAAAAAGCTGTGATCCAGGCGACTGTCTGGGCTGGGATTTATAAGAGTTTCGGCTTTGAGCTCGAAGAAGGCATGAAGATCAATGTCATCGGTCGGATCCAACTCTATGAGCCAAGTGGCAGTTATTCCATTGTCATCGAAAAGGCGGAGCCAGATGGCGTCGGTGCTCTAGCTATTCAGTTTGAGCAGTTGAAAAAGAAACTCCAGGAAGAAGGCCTTTTTCAAGAGAAGTTCAAACAGGCTATCCCCCAGTTCTCCAAGAAAATTGGGGTTATTACCAGTCAGAGTGGGGCCGTTATTCGCGATATTATCACGACTGTTTCGCGGCGCTTTCCGGGCGTGGAGATTCTCCTTTTTCCAACCAAGGTACAAGGAGAGGGAGCTGCCCAAGAAATTGTCGCCAATATCCAAAAGGCCAATGATCGGTCGGACCTCGATGTCTTGATCATCGGTCGTGGTGGTGGCTCCATCGAAGACCTGTGGGCCTTTAATGAAGAGCCAGTTGTGCGGGCTATTTTTGAGTCTAGAATTCCCATTATTTCCAGTGTAGGGCATGAGACAGATACTACTCTAGCAGACTTTGTCGCAGATCGCCGGGCAGCAACTCCTACAGCTGCGGCTGAGTTGGCAACGCCTGTGACCAAGTTGGACCTGCTCAATCATTTGCAGAAGCAGGAAGGGCGGATGGCAACCGCTATGCGCAATCGCCTAGTCTATCATCGAGAACGCCTGAAAAAACTAAGCCAATCGGTCATCTTCCGTCAGCCAGAGAGGCTGTACGATTCTTACCTGCAAAAGCTGGATCAGATTCAGTTGCGATTGAAACAGGCTGTGTCAGAGTCGGTTACCAGAAATAGTCGCCAGTTACAAGAACTCCGCCATCGATTGGCTTCCCAAGCGCCACAGCATCAGCTCGAGCGTTATCGAGACCAGATTCTCCAGATGGAGCGATTGCTGACCTTGAAAGTCAAGGAGCTCTACCAGACAAAAGCAGCAGATGCCAAGCGCCTATCGGAAGCTCTCTTGATGTTGGATACCAGTCGCATTGTGGCTAGAGGCTACGCCTTGGTACAGGCTGGAGATCATGTTTGGATAGCGTGGATACAATCAAAGAAAAGGATGCCTTGACGCTAGTCATGCGGGATGGGCAAGTAGAAGTAGAGGTAAAGCATGTCGAAAGAAAAGAAATTTGAAGAAAATTTAGCTGATTTGGAAGCTATTGTCCAAAAGTTGGAAAGTGGGCAAGTGCCCCTCGAAGAGGCCATCTCAGAGTTTCAGAAAGGAATGAAGCTATCAAAAGACTTGCAAGAAACACTTGATCAGGCTGAAAAGACCTTGGTCAAGGTGATGCAAGCAGATGGCTCAGAAACGGAACTAGTATGATTCTAGAAGAAAAACTGCAAGGGGTTGAAAAAGCGATAGAAGGTTTCTACGAGGCTAAACAAATCGCTCCCCGCTTGGTAGAATCTATCCTCTATTCAGTCCATGCAGGGGGGAAACGGATTCGACCTTTGCTCTTATTGGAGTTGCTGGAAGCCTTTCATGCTCCCATCCTTGAAGCTCATTTTCAGGTGGCAGCCGCTCTTGAAATGATTCATACGGGAAGCTTGATTCATGATGATTTACCAGCCATGGATAATGATGATTATCGTCGTGGTCAATTGACCAACCATAAAAAGTTTGGGGAAGACCTAGCCATCTTAGCAGGAGACTCGCTCTTCTTAGATGCCTTTGGCTGTGTGGCAGAGGCAGACCTTCCAGCTTCTATCCGGGTGCAACTGATTGCTCTGTTATCGGATGCTTCAGGGACAGCTGGGATGGTGGCAGGCCAAGTCTTGGATATGGAAGGGGAAGGGGCGAGCCTGACCTTGGACCAGTTGCAAGTCATCCATGCCAATAAGACGGGGCGACTGCTCGCCTATCCATTCCAAGCAACAGGGATCCTCTTAGAGCTTGAGCCAGCTATCGCGACTCTCTTAGAGGAAATTGGCCTCCATTTAGGATTGGCCTTCCAGATTCGGGATGATATTTTGGATGTGACTGCTGATTTGCCTCCTTAGGGAAAACCCCTCAGAAGGACCTGCAAGCTGAAAAATCGACCTATCCTGCCCTCCTCGGTCTAGATGGAGCTCAGGATTATTTGGACCGGGAGCTAGATGCCTGTGAGGACTTGCTCAATCGCATCTCTCAGCAGGTAGACTTCGACGGGACTGGAATCAAAAAGATTATAGAAAGACTTAGAATTCATGGCGAAGGAAAGAGTTGACGTACTGGCCTACAAGCAGGGACTTTTTGAAACCCGGGAGCAGGCCAAACGCGGTGTGATGGCTGGTCTGGTCGTTGCGGTCCATAATGGCGAGCGCTTCGATAAACCAGGCGAAAAAATTGACGAAGCGACAGAATTAAAACTCAAGGGTGAAAAACTCAAATATGTCAGTCGTGGTGGTCTCAAGTTAGAAAAGGCCTTGGACCTTTTTGAGATTGATCTGCAGGATAAGGTCACACTGGATATCGGGGCTTCGACAGGAGGCTTTACGGATGTCATGCTCCAAAATGGGGGTGCCTTGGTCTATGCAGTGGATGTAGGGACCAATCAGTTGGCATGGAAGCTTCGTCAGGATCCTCGTGTCATCTCGATGGAGCAGTTCAACTTCCGCTATGCGACGTCTGAGGATTTTGAGCAAACCCCAAGCTTTGCTAGCATTGATGTTAGTTTTATTTCCCTCAACCTCATCTTGCCAGCCCTCCATGGGATTTTACAAGAGGGAGGCCAGGTGGTCGCCCTTGTCAAACCCCAGTTTGAAGCTGGTCGAGAGCAGATTGGGAAAAATGGGATTATCAAGGATGCCAAGGTCCACTTGTCCGTCCTGGAACAGGTTCAAGGCTTTGCGTTAGAACATGGCTTCTCCGTCTTGGGAGTGGATTATTCACCGATCCAAGGGGGCCATGGCAATATTGAATTTTTACTTTATTTAGAAAAAAATACTGGGCAAGATCGTCTTCAACTGCAAGAGTTTGCGGCAGTTGTCGAAAAAGCCCATACTGACTTTAAACATGAATAGTAAACAAAACCGATTAGAAAAAATACGCCGCTTTATCCGAGAAAATAAAGTGGGTACTCAGGATGCCATTGTCGAACATCTGAGAGAAGCTGGAATTTCTGCGACACAAGCGACTGTTTCCCGCGATATCAAAGAGTTGGGGATTATTAAAACGCCTTTAAAAGGTTCTGCCTATGTCTATGAATTGCCACGCGTCCAACATAGTGGAAAATTAGCAGAAAATAATCTTCAATCCTTTGAACGCATGGGGAGCTTTTTGAACCTCAAGCTTGTCCCAGGGACAGCCTATCTAGTCAAGCGGCATCTACAAGAAGATTTTGATGACATCATCTTTAGCATGATTTCAGACGACAATAGTATTTTGATTGTGGCCCGCTCGGAAGAAAAGGCTCAGTTTATCGAACAACGATTGATGGAATGGTAGGAGAGAGATGCTATTAGAAATTTCAATTAAGAACTTTGCCATCATTGAGGAAATCGCTCTGAATTTTGAAACAGGAATGACGGTTTTAACCGGTGAAACTGGAGCAGGAAAATCTATCATTATCGATGCTATGAATATGATGCTGGGGAGCCGGGCGACGACCGATGTTATCCGCCACGGTGCTCCTAAGGCTGAGATTGAAGGCCTCTTTGCGATTGACGAAAATCCTGCCCTTCAGCAGTTATTTGAAGAGCAGGGCTTAGAATGGGCAGAGGAGTTGATTATTCGCAGAGAAATTTTCCAGAATGGTCGGAGTGTCAGTCGGATCAATGGGCAGATGGTCAACCTCTCCGTTCTCAAGGCCGTTGGCCAGCATTTGGTGGATATTCATGGCCAGCACGATCAGGAAGAACTGATGCGGGCGCCATTGCATATCGCTATGCTGGATAGCTTTGGGGAGGATACTTTTTTTGCGACTAAGAAGGCCTATAGAGAGACCTTTGAGAATTATAAGTCCTTGCGCAAGCAGGTCTTGCAGATCCAAAAAAATAACCAGGAAAACCAAGCTCGGATCGAGATGCTGGAATACCAAATTTCGGAAATCGAGGCGGCAGCCCTGTCCCTAGATGAAGATGTCCAGTTAGAGCAAGAACGGCAACGTCTGCTCAATCATAAGATGATTGCAGATACCCTAAGCAATGCTTATGCCATGCTGGATGCAGAAGACTTCTCCAGTCTTAGCAATGTGAGGTTGGCCATGAATGATCTGCAAAGCATCGAAGAGTATGATGTAGAATACAAGACCTTGTCTGATCAACTGGCTGAGACCTACTATACTCTGGAGGATCTGACCAAGCGCTTGGAGGATCTGGTAGATGGATTGGACTTTGATGGTAACCGTTTGATGCAGGTGGAAGCTCGACTAGACCTGATCCATTCAATTACTCGTAAGTACGGTGGTCAGGTAAAGGATGTCCTTGATTACCTGGAGCAAATTAGCAAGGAATATAGCCTATTAACAGGAGGGGGAACCTCTTCTGAAGACTTGGAAAAAGAACTCAAGTCTATGGAAGGACAGTTGGTTGCCTTGGCTAAAGAACTGAGTCAAGGGCGTCATACCTTGGCCCAAGAGCTGGAAGCAGAGATCCAGCAGGAATTGGCGGATCTCTATATGGGAAAAGCTCGTTTCCAAGTGCGTTTTACCCCATCTAAGTTTAATCGGGAAGGAAACGAAACGGTTGAGTTTTATATTTCAACCAACCCTGGAGAGGACTTTAAACCTTTGGTAAAAGTAGCATCAGGTGGGGAGTTGTCCCGTCTTATGTTGGCCATCAAGTCAGCCTTTTCACGTAAAGAAGGTAAGACCAGTATTGTCTTTGACGAGGTGGATACAGGTGTATCTGGTCGGGTGGCGCAGGCCATTGCTTCGAAGATTTATAAGATTGGACGTTATGGTCAGGTACTAGCCATCTCTCATTTACCTCAGGTCATTGCAGTAGCCGATTACCAATTCTTTATCGAAAAGGTGAGCGATGAATTTCAACGGTTTCGACCGTTCGCTTGCTCAGTCATGAAGAGCGGGTCGAAGAAGTCGCTAAGATGCTAGCTGGTGAAGATGTGACAGAAGCAGCCCGCATGCAGGCAGAGCAATTGCTAAAACGGCCGTCCTAAGAAGAAAGGAACCGATATGGAAAGCTATTTCGTAGTGGGAGACATTCATGGAAAAGCCGGTATGCTAGAGGAACTGATGACCCATTGGGATCGTCAGTCCCAGCTGGTTTTTCTCGGAGATCTGATAGACCGTGGGGAAGATAGTCGTAAGGTTATCGAACTGGTCAAAGATGTTGTCGAACAGCAAGGGGCCATCTGCCTCTCTGGGAACCACGAATACATGTTTCTAGCCTGGATCGATAACCCAACAGAGCGCTATGACCATTACCGACGAAATGGTGGGGACACGACCATCAACTCTCTACTTGGTCGTCCCCTCACGGCTCCAGTAGATGGCGTGAAGGATGCTCGGCGCGTGCAAGAGACTTGTGGGGATTTCGTCGCTTTCATCCGTTCGCTTCCTTTTGTCTATGAAACAGAACATTATATTTTTGTGCATGCTGGGCTTGACTTGACTCTGCCTGATTGGCATGAAACCACGGATTATCAGAAAGTCTGGATTCGCCAACCCTTCCATGAAGCGACCAATCAGACAGGAAAGACCATTGTTTTTGGCCATACCCCGGTTCACTATCTCTTGGATCAAAAGATTGGAACCAAGGAGCTCTGGGTGACCAAAGATGGGAAGATTGGCATGGATGGCGGGGCTGTATATGGTGGCGTCCTCCATGGCATTCTCTTTGATGAAAGTGGAATGAAGGCAGATGTTGCTTTGGTCAATGATGGCTTTGCAGCTATCGATGATTAAGTAAAAAGGACTTTGTCCCACAAAAGCCTAGAAAATTTGATATAATAGAGTGGATATATCTAAGAAAAGATTGTAGGAATGTTATGTCACAAGTAAAAATTGTTACAGACTCATCCGTAACGATTGAGCCTGAAGTTGTTGAAAAATACGGAATTACCATCGTTCCCCTCTCTGTTATGGTGGACGGTGTCCTCTATTCAGATGCGGAATTAACAGAAGGACAATTCCTTCAGTTGATGAAGTCTAGTAAGACCCTTCCAAAGACCAGTCAACCTCCGGTAGGTGTGTTTGCGGAAGCCTTCGAAGGTTTGGCGGAAGAAGGGGCGCAAATTATTGCGATCCATATGTCTCATGCCTTATCTGGTACAGTGGAAGCTGCACGTCAAGGCGCTACCTTAGCCAATGCAGATGTCACGGTGATCGATAGTAGCTTTACAGACCAAGCCATGAAGTTCCAAGTGGTGGAAGCAGCGAAAATGGCTCAAGAAGGAGCTACCGTAGAGGAAATTGTAGCCCACATTGAAGAGGTCAAGCAAAAATCTAGACTCTATATTGGGGTTTCTACTCTGGAAAATCTGGTGAAAGGAGGCCGGATTGGCCGCGTAACTGGTTTATTGAGTTCTCTTTTGAACATTCGGGTTGTCATGGAAATGAAGAATGATGAACTGCAACCGATTGTCAAAGGACGCGGACAGAAGACCTTTAAAAATGGTTGGACGAGTTGATACAAGACTTATCTGGTAAAGAAATCGCTGAGATAGGGATTTCCTATGCTGGTGGGCCTGACTTTGCTAACCAAATGAAGGCGCAATTACAGCCTTTGGTTGCAACTCCGATCTCTGTTTTGGAGACAGGTTCGATCATTCAAACTCACACTGGTGAAGATGCCTGGGCAGTTCTCGTCCGATTTGCATAGAAGCCCGTCAGTAAAGGAATTTATTCCTAGATAAATGTTGATAAAAACAAGTTTAGTACTTGACCTAAAAGCATTTTTTAGATATTATAGAGATGTTAAGGGTAAAACCTAAAAAAATTTGGAGGATTTGTTAAATGGCTAACAAACAAGATTTGATCGCAAAAGTGGCAGAAGCTACAGAATTGACTAAAAAAGACTCAGCAGCAGCAGTTGACGCTGTATTTGCAGCTGTTTCAGAATACCTTTCAAAAGGTGAAAAAGTTCAATTGATCGGTTTCGGTAACTTTGAAGTTCGTGAACGTGCAGCTCGTAAAGGTCGCAACCCACAAACTGGTAAAGAAATCAAAATCGCTGCTTCTAAAGTTCCAGCATTCAAAGCTGGTAAAGCTCTTAAAGACGCAGTTAAATAATTGTGATTAAAAAGGTTCCTTCTAGCTTGCTAGAAGGGATTTTTTGTTTTGGAGTCCTTTCTAGACAGGGCCTATAAATAGGAGTATAATAGAAAAAAGTGAGAAATGGAGGGTGGACCATGAGATGGATTGTTGGAATCTTTGTTCTGCTCATGATTAAGCCGATTATTTATCTATTGAAAGGTCTCTGGTTTATTGCGGAACTCTTCTTTATGTTCCTCTTTGTCAAAGTTTTACTAGGAACCATGAGATGGATCCTTAGTTGGGGAAGTTAAGATTAGATATAAAAAAGTGTGGGAGTAAAGGAGCTTGATTCGAGCTAATTTAATCCTGCACTTTTCCTTATTTACAAACATTCTAATTAGGCAAATTTGGGTATTCGTGATATAATAGTTTTTAAGAAGAGACAGAAAGGGGAAAGACCATGCTAGCTTGTTTAAGGCTCGATTCCGTTCAACAAGAAAAAGTGGAAGATGTATTGCAACACTTGCGCGAAAAATCTGTACGGATTACAGAGACGCGTCGGGCTGTCCTTTCCTATCTTGTCAAAAGTCAGGAACATCCAAGTGCGGATGCCATCTATCAGGACTTGAAACCAGCCTTTCCCAATATGAGCCTGGCAACCGTTTATAACAATCTCAAGGTCCTTATTGAAGAAGGCTTTGTCTCTGAAATAAAAGTACGCAATGATACCACGACCTACTTTGACTTTATGGGACATGATCATTTAAATCTGATTTGTGAGTCTTGTGGGAAGATTGATGATATTGACATCGAAGTTCCAGACGTGAGAGCAGAAGCGAGAGAAAAAAGTGGCTACGTCATCACCAAGTGCCAAACCACAGTTTATGGCCTTTGTCCGGAATGCCAGAAGCAATTGTAAGCAAACCTCTTTTTAGAGGTTTTTTGTTTAGTCTGGCTTGTAGAAAGAGGGTGGAAGAGGCAGGCTTTAGAACTTGGTGAGAGCGACTTGTAAATGTCCATGAAAAAGAATTGATAAAATTTTCACGAAATCTTCGATCTAGCTCTGTTAAGACTAGATTTTTCCCTCAAAATCTAGTAGAATAGAATAGATAAACGAGGGGAACCTCGGAAAATAAAAGGAGATCCATCAAATGGTAAAATTGGTTTTTGCTCGCCACGGTGAGTCTGAATGGAACAAAGCTAACCTTTTCACTGGTTGGGCTGATGTTGATTTGTCTGAAAAAGGTACACAACAAGCGATCGACGCTGGTAAATTGATCAAAGAAGCTGGTATCGAATTTGACCAAGCTTACACTTCAGTATTGAAACGTGCGATCAAAACTACTAACTTGGCTCTTGAAGCTGCTGACCAATTGTGGGTTCCAGTTGAAAAATCATGGCGCTTGAATGAACGTCACTACGGTGGTTTGACTGGTAAAAACAAAGCTGAAGCTGCTGAACAATTTGGTGATGAGCAAGTTCACATCTGGCGTCGTTCATACGATGTATTGCCTCCTGCAATGGACCGTGATGATGAGCACTCAGCACACACTGACCGTCGTTACGCTTCACTTGATGACTCAGTGATTCCAGATGCTGAAAACTTGAAAGTGACTTTGGAACGTGCCCTTCCATTCTGGGAAGATAAAATCGCTCCAGCTCTTAAAGATGGTAAAAACGTATTCGTAGGTGCACACGGCAACTCAATTCGTGCCCTTGTAAAACACATCAAACAATTGTCAGACGACGAAATCATGGATGTGGAAATTCCTAACTTCCCACCATTGGTATTTGAATTTGACGAAAAATTGAACGTTGTAAAAGAATACTATCTTGGAAAGTAAGATAGCAGGATTCATTATCAATTATAGAAAGCTGACTTCGGTCAGCTTTTTTTTGTTCATCGCAAACCTAGCCGGTTTTTGGTTTTCAGGGTCTTCTAAAAATGATATAATGAAGTGTTATTACATAAGGTTTCATTAGCCTTGAAAGGAAAAGAAAATGACAAAATCATTCTACATCACAACCCCTATCTATTACCCATCTGGTAAATTGCATATTGGTTCAGCTTACACAACCATCGCCTGTGACGTCTTGGCACGTTACAAACGCATGATGAACTACGATGTTTTCTACCTGACTGGTCTCGATGAGCATGGGCAAAAGATTCAGCAGAAAGCAGAAGAAGCTGGCATTACACCGCAAGCTTATGTAGATGGAATGGCGGTTGGAGTGAAAGAACTCTGGCAATTACTCGATATCTCATACGATAAATTCATCCGTACGACAGACGATTACCATGAAAAAGTGGTGGCCCAGGTCTTTGAACGCTTGCTGGCGCAAGACGACATCTACCTTGGTGAATACTCTGGTTGGTATTCAGTATCTGATGAAGAGTTCTTTACAGAAAGTCAATTGGCTGAGGTCTACCGTGATGAGAATGGCAAGGTCATCGGTGGGGTAGCCCCATCAGGCCACGAAGTAGAATGGGTTTCTGAAGAATCTTATTTCCTTCGTCTCAGCAAATACCAAGACCGCTTGGTTGAATTTTTCAAATCCCAACCTGATTTCATCACGCCAGATGGCCGTCTCAATGAAATGTTGAAAAACTTCATCGAGCCAGGCTTGGAAGATTTGGCAGTATCTCGGACTACCTTTACCTGGGGAGTTCCTGTCCCATCTAATCCAAAACACGTGGTCTATGTATGGATCGATGCCCTTCTTAACTATGTGACAGCTCTTGGTTATGGTCAAGAAGATCATGAAAACTTTGACAAGTTCTGGAACGGAACGGTCTTCCATATGGTCGGAAAAGACATCCTTCGTTTCCACTCCATCTACTGGCCAATCCTTCTCATGATGTTGGATGTTAAATTGCCAGAGCGCTTGATTGCCCATGGTTGGTTTGTCATGAAAGACGGCAAGATGTCTAAGTCTAAAGGAAATGTCATCTACCCAGAAATGTTGGTGGAACGCTTGGCTTGGATCCACTCCGTTACTACCTCATGCGTAGTTTGCCAGTTGGTTCAGACGGAACCTTTACACCCGAAGACTACGTTGCCCGCATCAACTATGAATTGGCCAATGACCTTGGAAACCTCCTCAACCGGACTGTAGCCATGATCAACAAGTACTTTGGTGGTCAAATTCCAGCTTATGTCGAAAATGTTACCGCATTTGATGCTGATTTGGCGAAGGTGGTTGAAGAAAACATCGCTGAATACCACAAGCAAATGAACGCGGTGGATTACCCACGCGCTTTGGAAGCTGTATGGAACATCATCTCTCGTACCAACAAGTACATCGATGAGACAGCACCTTGGGTCCTCGCTAAAGAAGATGGGGACAAGGAACAATTGGCAGCAGTCATGGCTCACTTGGCAGCCAGCCTTCGTGTCGTGGCTCATTTGATCCAACCATTCATGATGAACACCTCAAATGCCATCATGGAACAACTAGGCTTGGGCTTGGACTTCGATCTTGAAAACTTGACCCTAGCAGGCTTCCCTGAAAATGTCACAGTGGTTGCCAAAGGAACTCCAATCTTCCCACGTCTTGACATGGAGGAAGAAATTGCCTACATCCAATCGCAAATGACTGCTGGCAAACCACAAGAAAAAGAATGGATTCCAGAAGAAGTGGAACTCAAGTCTGAAAAAGATGAGATCAAATTTGAAGACTTTGACAAGGTTGAAATCCGTGTAGCAGAGGTCAAAGAAGTGGAACGCGTCGAAGGATCAGATAAATTGCTTCGCTTCCGTCTTGACGCTGGAGACGGTGAAGATCGTCAAATCCTCTCAGGAATCGCTCAATTCTATCCAAACGAACAAGAATTGGTCGGCAAGAAACTCCAAATCGTGGCCAACCTCAAACCACGTAAGATGATGAAGAAATATGTCAGCCAAGGCATGATTCTTTCCGCAGAACACGGAGATCAATTAACAGTCTTAACCGTTGATCCATCTGTTCCAAATGGAAGCATCATCGGTTAAACGATAATTGTATATGAAAAGCACTCCCGCGGGAGTGCTTTATATTGAAGACAAAGCCATCTAAAAAACTTTCCTTAGGTGAGTACGGACGTCAGTGAACTTCGAAGAAGTTCCATGACTTAGTTTTGGACCCTAGGTTCCAAAACTCCCGAGTGCTAGAAACACAATTGTTTCTAGCACTTTTCTCACGGCGGAAAGTTTCAGTAGATGATTGAATAATTCTTACGAATAAATTTTTTAATTTTTATAGATTTTATTTGATTTGTAAGGAAGAGCAGATTGTCTATGCTCTCAAGCACTCACACGGGAGTGCTTTTCTTGTGTCGATAAGGCAAGTCTCCGATTACCTTTCTTAATACATTTCCTATTCATCAGGTCGGTATTCCAAGATATCTCCGGGTTGGCAGTCGAGTTCTTGGCAGATGGCTTCAAGGGTGGTGAAGCGGATGGCTTTGGCCTTGCCGGTTTTGAGGATGGAGAGGTTAGCAGTCGTGATGCCGATTTTGTCGGCTAGCTCGTTGGATTTCATCTTTCGCTTGGCCAGCATGACATCTAAATTGACGATAATCATGGCACCCTCCTTAAATGGTTAGCTCATTTTCTTCAGCAATCTCAATCCCTCTCTCTAAAATCTTGCCAGAGACCCAGACGATTGGAACGGCAAGGAGAAGCCCTGTGTTAAAGGTAAATTGGAAAGTGAAGGGAAGGAGATAAGCGTCGCCTCTGGTCTCAAGTGTACCAGACATAAAGGACAAGACCAAGAGGATCTTCCAAGCTCGGTTGCAAAGATCAATGTTGGAGTGAGAAAAGATCTTTTCTTGATAGAGATTTTGGAGGAAGCTGCGAATAGTGAGGAGAAGAAAAATATAAATAGCGCTTGAGGCTAGTGGGAAGAGCAACTGCCAGAGGGGTTGCAGATGTTTGGGGAAGAGCTGGATGCCATTTACCTCAAAGGACAAGCGTCCAGATTGAATGAGATCCTTAAACACTCCCATCCGAGAAAGCAGGTGGATGACCAGTGCAGCCAGGGTCATAAAGCCACAGAAGTAAATGAAAGCCGTTAAGACTTCAATGACATTTTTTAAGGTTTTTGAGTTTTTCATCGCAAGCCTCCTTAAAGTTTTTTATTTTTCACTTATAGTATACTCCTTATAAAAAATAAGTCAATAAAAAAGTATCGAAAAACGATAAAAAGTTTATGAAATTCAGTCAAAATTTGCTTTAAATAGAATTTAAGGTATACTATTAGGTAACTACCATTTCAAGGAGGTATTGAAATGATCAAAAAATTAGATAAGAAATATCTTTGGATGATCATCGCTTTTGTGAGTGCAGTGGTTCTAATCGGAGGAGTCTATCTCTACTCTAGCTCTAATATTCAACCGGATCATCAAAAAGAGTTCAATCAGACCTCGAAGACCTCGTCTTCATCTAAGGAAAAAGCCATCGATCTATCTGGTGAATATGTCTCTAGTGCGCGTGATAAGGCCAAGATTCAAAAAGATGGGAAATCTTGGAAGATTGATTACGAGACAGAAGATGGTCCTGTATCAGCAACTTTCTCAACGGATTTCAAAGTAGAAGGAGCCAATAAAGTTTCTACTAGTCAGATGAAAAAGTCAGATGGAAATAAGGATTTCACCATCACTGTGCGTATCTTTAAATACAAAACAGATAAAGCCCCCCTTATTACGGTAACTATGTCAGACAAAGACCCCGATCATGAGATGGTCTTTGCCAATCAGAAGGATTTCTTTAAATCGACGAATCCAGATGATGCGGTATTGGATGGGGATTTGACAACCTTCGCGGGAAGCTATTCCAATGAATCTATTGAACAGCAGATTGCGGATTCCGGCTTTAAGCTGTATGGCTATAGTCCAGAAGATTACTATAATCACCGGACTACTGTCTTTCCTTCTATCTACTCTGATCAGGATAAGGGATGGAGCTTCTGGAGTGGAGCTACCAATGTCCAATTTGTCCTCAATAAAGATAAGAAACCTAAGAAAGCTGGATCAACCTATCAGGTTTACTTTGTCCAAGCTGGAACAACTGGAGCAAGTACTGGTCAAGAATTGATTGTCACCTTGATTCCTGAAAATGTTCAAGGTCCTGATGGCGTCGTTTCACCTTTGAGACGTATCTTCTACCATCAAGCCTCCTTCCAAGCCTACCAGGACAAATGGTGGGAAGCTTACCCAGAGCCTAAGAAGGAAGTAGACCTTGATATTGCGGCCATCAATAGTGGAGACTTCTCAAGTCTGGCAGGGACATGGCGCAATGCTAAAGGCCAGGAGATGGTCATTCAAGAAGATGGAACTGTGAAAGGTCAAGGAAGATTAAAAGCAGTGCCGAACTCGGATAAGACAAGTAAAGTCCCTTATGTAGATCTACGTGTGGGAGAAACAGGAGTGGCAGTTGGCCTCTTTAAGATTGGTTTTGAAAATCCTAATGGAGACCAGTCAGATAAGAGCAAACCTCGCTTGGTTGTTACCCAATCTGCAGGCAACTACCCAGCGGATCAATACTTCTATCGTCAATAAGAAGCGAAAACCCAGGAAATGTGATTTCCTGGGTTTTGTTTTGCTTAATTAAATCTCTTTCTATAAAAAAATTCGTTCACACCATTGGATGTAAACGATATTATTACATTTTATAGAGTAGAGTTGAAATTGTCAATCTTTGTGCTCAAGAAGCAGAGGTGAGGAGGACTCGACTGCTTGTTTTCGCTTGAAAAATGCAGCCATTTGAACCAGGATACGGGGAACTGTTTGCCATTTTTTCCAAGCTTGGACACGGGTGTCGATGAGTTGCTTGGCTAGACGTTCCAGCATTTCCCTTTCTGTAGGATCTAGGTCTTGAGCACTTTGAAAGATGTCTTTGATCTTGGAGAAATTTTTCAAGTTCCTCAAATCATTAATTGAAGTGATGCCTGCGTCCAGAAAAATGCCAAAAAAGGTATCAAAGAACTTCTTGCGCTCATCCGCCGATGTTTCGCGAACCCACTGTTTTAGGGTCTCGTCGGTCTGCTGGCTATCGGGATTGGTTTGATCTAGTGTCACAAATCCATCCTTTTCAACCATCCAAGTAAAGGCGTCATGCTGGGCAAAGCCACCAAAGGCTCGACTTTTAACAATCGTAGTAGGCTCTGGGACTTCCAGCATCATGCCGACGATGGATCCTTGTGGGACAAAGCGATGAATGAGGTGTGCGATTCGTTGGTATCCCTCTGTTTTGATAATGGACTTGTTGAGACCTGGAGCGTCGTAACAGTAAATGGCATGGACTTGTTCGGACAGCTGATCAGGAAGGTAGGAGCAGGCATAGGTTGCGAGATTGCCCCCTTTGGAGTGACCGGCTACTAAGAAGCGCCCTTTAGGAAATTCCTTCATGACGTTTTGTAGGTAGCTGGCTGCGCGCCTCTGAGCTGGGACATGGTCCATATAGGTCATATGGAAGTCTTCCTTCCAGCCGATCAAAGTGTCATCCGTCCCTCTGAAGACAACTAAATAAACATCCATGGTAAGACGATAGGTCATAGCCGCAAACTGCTTCTGAACATCGGGGTCATATTCGTTGACATAGTTGAGGAGTTTGATGTTTTTAAAACGCTTTGAACTAGCTAAGTCATCGACTAATTGCAGGTGTTGGTCTGTCACGATGAAATCTGTGGTTCGATCGACTAGCTCTACTGCATCAGATAAGCGGACTTCAATATTGGTCGTATCCCCTTGGGGCACGATCCGATCAAAAGGAAGATAGGTCAGCTCTGTCAGTGCCAGAACATCGAGTTCCTTAAAAGGGCGATCGTAGATGGAATCATAGGCGACATAGTCTAGATAATCAAAAATCGTGGACATGAGATTCTCCTTTGTATCTGTATGTTCAGTATAGCATAAAATACCTGAAAGGCCCCTCCATAAAAATAGGAAATTGACGAAAGGAGTTACCTGTAAGTTGAGATGGCGAAAAATATGTATGCTCCTTGGATAATTTGATATAATGAAAGGGTAATACTCTAGTAAGAAAGAGCAGGAAAGAGCATGCATAAAATTCTTCTTGTCGAAGATGATGAAACCATTCGCCAACAAGTGAAGAAAATCATGGAGCAGTGGGGCTTTGAAGTTATTGCAGTTGATGACTTTATGGATGTATTGGGCACCTTCGTCCAGACCAATCCTCATCTGATTCTGATGGATATTGGCCTTCCTCTTTATAATGGCTACCATTGGTGCCAGGAGATTCGTAAGGTATCTAAGGTCCCTATCATGTTTTTATCCTCACGAGATCAAGCTATGGACATCGTCATGGCTATCAATATGGGAGGAGATGACTATGTGACCAAGCCATTTGATCCCAATGTCCTTCTGGCAAAAATTCAGGGTCTCCTTCGCCGCTCATATGAGTTTGGAACTGATCAAGATTTGTTAGAACACCGGGGCGCCATCCTCAATCTCAAATCCATGGATCTGGTCTATGAGGGAGAGGTCGTTAATTTGACCAAAAATGAATTTCAAATTCTTCGCATCCTTTTTGAAAAAGCTGGAAGTGTAGTGGCTCGGGATGATTTAATGAAGGAATTGTGGAACAGTGATTTCTTTATTGATGATAACACCCTCTCGGTCAATGTAGCTAGACTTCGGAAGAAGCTCGAAGAAGCAGGACTGGAACATTTTATCGAAACGAAAAAAGGGATAGGATACGGGTTGAGCAATGGATAATCGATTCTTATTTGTCAAAGACTATCTGATTTCTCATCGTCGCTATCTGTTTGATCTGTTTACTCCTTTCTTCTCTCGTTTTATTTGCTTATATCTTCGAAGGCTACCGCAATTTTCTTCTTTACCTGACTGGCATTTTGGCTTTTTTGAGTCTTCTTCTGGTCATTTGGGATGCAGTCGCTGGTTATCAGGCCTATCGGAAGGAAGTGCTCTATGGGGAGGGAGTAGCTGAGACCCCTCTAGAAAAGGTTTTGAGTCAGAAGCTAGCAACCAGTCAGCAAGCCCAACGTGAGCAGACAACGGTGAGTCTAGAGACCTACAATGACCTGATGGATTACTATACCCTCTGGGTCCACCAGATTAAGACGCCCATTGCGGCCAGTCAACTCTTGGTTAAAAATATAGAAGACAGCGACTTGAGACAACAAATGGAGCAGGAGCTCTTTAAGATTGATTCCTATGCCAATGTGGTCCTCCAGTATCTGAGACTCGAAAGCTTTCACGATGATTTGGTGCTTAAGCGTGTTCCACTCGAAGAGCTGGTCAAAGAAGTGGTGCGAAAGTATGCCATCTTCTTTATTCAAAAGGGCTTGACGGTGGATCTGCATGACTTAGATGTCGCCGTCATTACCGATCGCAAGTGGCTCTTGGTCATCATCGAGCAATTGCTGTCTAATAGCCTTAAGTATACCAGCACTGGCGTGATTGAGATCTATTTCAAAGACCAGACCCTTTATATGAAAGATAGTGGGATTGGAATTAAGGATAGCGATATACTCCGTGTCTTTGAGAGGGGGATTCTCCGGCTACAATGGGCATTTGACCCAGCAATCTTCGGGACTAGGCCTCTATCTGTCTAAAAAGATTGCCGATCAGCTAGGGCACCAACTCCAGATGACGTCTCAAGTCGGCCAAGGGACGACTGTTGCCATTCACTTTGAAGAGAAGAAGTTGGTCATGGATTAGGGGAATTCGTCGGTACCTAATGATTCTCTCCCTAAGGCCCTCTTTTATTTAAAAATGACAAAAATGTAAGATTTAATTTTAAAAATGAAAGGTTAGGTTATGGTGACCACCTTTTATTTTTTATACAATAGTCTCATCAAATGAAGGAGGTCAAGAAAATGAAACTCTTGAAATGGATGAAAGAACCCAAAAAGATTAAGAAACCAAATAAGAAAACCGATTTGGAAAAGGTGGAATTTGGTCGCCAAGTCCTACAACAAACCCAAGAATTTTTCTTGATCTACTAGTAAAAGGAGAAAAGTATGTCATTACTAGACGTTCAACATATCAAAAAGATCTACAAAACTCGCTTTCAAGGGACGCAGGTCGAAGCCTTAAAGGATATTCACTTTACTGTTGAAAAAGGGGAGTATGTCGCCATCATGGGGGAATCAGGTTCCGGGAAATCGACCCTTCTAAATATCCTAGCCATGCTGGATCAGCCGACCGAAGGACGGGTCTACCTCAATGGCACCGATACTTCAACCATCAAGAACAAGGACGCTTCGAGCTTTCGTCGCGAAAAGTTAGGCTTTGTCTTTCAAGACTTTAACCTGCTCGACACCTTGTCCGTCAAGGACAATATCCTCCTTCCTCTAGTCCTCTCTCGCAGACCGGTCAAGGAAATGATGAGCAAGGTCGATAGCGTCAGTCGGGAATTGGGCATTCACCAACTTCTAGAGAAATATCCTTACGAAATCTCTGGTGGGCAAAAACAACGGGTGGCTGTGGCACGGGCCATCATCACCTCACCTGAAATTCTCCTTGCTGATGAGCCAACCGGGGCGCTGGATTCCAAGTCTTCAGCTGCTTTGCTAGATGTCTTTGAAGATATCAACACCATGGGGCAAACCATTCTCATGGTGACCCACTCAACCGCAGCAGCAGCTCGGGCCAAGCGCGTGCTCTTTATCAAGGATGGGATCCTTTACAACCAGATCTTCCGCGGGGAGAAGACTGAGCGTCAGATGTTCCAAGAAATCTCAGATACTCTGACGATCATGGCAAGTGAGGTGGAGTAGATGTTTCGATTAACCACTAAATTAGCTTGCTCCAATTTGATTAAGAACCGCAAGCTCTATTATCCCTTTGCGATTGCGGTCATTCTCGCAGTGACCATCGCCTATCTCTTTGACTCCTTGACCTTTAATCCCAACATTACTAAGCTTCGAGGGGGGATCTCCCATACTCTTCACCCTTGGATTGGGACTGTTCGTGGTCAATGTTGCGGGGGCTATCATCGTGCTCTATGCCAATAGCTTTGTTATGAAAAATCGCTCCAAGGAGTTGGGAATTTACAGTATGCTAGGCCTTGAAAAACGGCATCTCATCTTCATGATTTTCAAAGAACTTTTGATTTTTGGTTTTGTGACTATCTCAAGCGGTATCTTGATCGGCGCCCTCTTTGACAAGCTGATCTTTGCCTTTCTCTTGAAACTCATGAAGATGAAGGTCCAGCTGGTATCTACCTTCCAACCAGGGATTGTAATTTTGGTCTTTGTTACCTTTGGTCTCATCTTTGCCCTCTTGGTTTTTCTCAACGCTTGGCGTATTCTTCGTTTGAATGCCCTACAGTTAACGCGTGAGAAAGCTAGTGGTGAAAAGAAAGCTCGCTTCTTGTGGCCCCAAACCATCCTGGGCTTAGCCTCTCTTGGTTTTGGCTACTTCCTAGCTTTGTCTGTCAAAGACCCCATGTCTGCGATTTTGATCTTCTTTCTAGCAGTTGTCTTGGTTATGATTGGGACCTACCTGCTCTTTAATGCTGGGATCACCGTCTTCTTGCACCTGCTTAAGAAAAAGAAGAGTTATTATTACCAACCCAACAACATGATCTCGGTCTCTAACCTCATCTATCGCATGAAGAAAAATGCAGTGGGGCTTGCGACCATTGCTATCCTCTCGACCATGGTATTGGTGACCATCTCTGCTGCGACCAACATCTATGTTGGTGGTGAAATGATCAAAAAAATCATGAATCCACATGATTTCTCCATTCAAGGAAAGGCGTGGATTTGGAGCTAATCAATCAGAAATTTGATGAATTTGCATCTGGGCACCAGCTTGAGATCAAAAATCGTGACCTGATGACCTATGCTACCTTTGGGGTCGAATCACAAAAGGGCACAGACTTCACGGTCTATCCTGATGATGAACACGATGTCAGACCGAGAACAGTCTTCCTGGTCTTTGATGCAGCTAGCTATGAGCAGATGACAGGAGAACACGTCGATCTGACCGGCAACCAGGTTATCCTCTTTGCCCATAACCAGGCTCTGAAAGGGCAGAAGCAGTTTACCATCAATGGGAAAGACTTCCAAGTCAAGGAAGAAGTGACCAAGGATTTTATCACCGATCATGTCCCAAACATCTTCAATATGCTGACAGAGGATTTCAATTACCTGATCGTGCCTGACCTTTCAGCCTTTGTCGCTCAGTTTCCGAACCTTGCTGTCGTTACCCAAATCTATGGTGGTTTCAATGTCAATGTTGATGAAGAACACCAACTTAAGTTAGCTGACAGCTATGACAAGATGATCGATGAATTGAGCAGTCAACAGGCCCAAGGAACATTTGTCTATGGAGGCAATCGAGCATATAATGTGAGAGAAATGAATAGCCTCTTTGGTGGCATCTTCTTTATCGGTATTTTCTTGTCATTGATATTTATGGTTGGAACAGTTATCGTCATCTACTACAAGCAAATTTCAGAAGGCTATGAAGACCGTGACCGCTTCGTCATTCTCCAACAGGTGGGACTTGATGAAGATGAGGTCAAACGGACCATCAACCGTCAAGTGCGGACCGTCTTCTTCCTTCCTCTCATCTTTGCCTTTGTCCACCTGGCCTTTGCCTACCATATGATTCGTCTCATTCTCAAAGTGCTCGGTGTCATCAATAGTGGCCAAGTCCTCGTCGTGACCCTCAGTGTCTGTGCCGTCTTTCTCGTCACCTACCTGGTTGTCTTTTGGATCACTTCTCGGAGTTATCGCAAGATTGTGCAGATTTAAGAAAAGACAAGTTCATATCATATTTGAAACTTTCCTTAGGTGAGGACGGACGTCAGCGAACTTCGAAGAAGTTCCATGACTTAGTTTTGATCTTGAGGTATCAAAACTCCCGAGTTCCTGAAACAATCGTGTTTCAGGAACTTTTCTCACGGCGGAAAGTTTCAATATAGTCTATGAATAATTAGAAATCATTTTGATTTTTTTGCACAATAGCCCGACTTAGGTTATTCAAAGAAAAAAATTGTAAACTTTTCAAGCTCGCTTATAGCGGGCTTTTTGTTCAAAATCTGATCGCAGTTGTCTTTTGGTTGTTTAAAGGGCTACACAAAAAAAGACCGAACCAGTAGAGTTCAGTCGTTGATCGATTTATATTAAAGTGATGTTAGGAAAGTCAATCCACCTAGGATGACACCTGCCGAATTCGGAATAATCAAAATCCAGTCTTTTTTAGGTTCCTTTGTCCAACCATAGATGACCCAAATCAAGCAAGATATAGCTGCTGACAAGGGTTGGAAAGGTTGGGCCTTGTTTCCCTGTAAATTAGCAATAATTTGTGGGATGTAGGCAATGAAAACGATAATACCAATAAAGGCACCGATCGAGCCAACGATTTTGTTTATTTTTTGTTTATTCATTTATTTCTACCTCCAATCATTACTTTACCATAAGAACAGGTCTTGTGCAATAAAATTGCATTAGATTTCGCTTGAAAACTATTACATTTGGACAAAAACTAGACAATATGTCTTTTTAAAATCTTAGAAACAAGAAAAAATCATGGATAAGAAATGGCTTTTTGTGGACTTCAAAATCACAAGATTGTGACACTTTACAGTTTGGTAACATTTGAAAAAAGACTTGAATTTTAAGTATGTAAGAGTTAGAATAGTGCGTACTTAAAAAACGAAAGGTATCATGAAAATGAATGAAAAACAAATGAAAATTCTTGGTTGGGTTGCGACCTTTATGTCTGTGATGATGTATGTCTCTTATTTCCCACAAATTATGGATAATCTCGCTGGTCACAAAGGAAACTTTATTCAACCTTTAGTGGCAGCCATCAACTGTAGTCTTTGGGTCTATTATGGACTCTTTAAAAAAGAACGCGATATCCCACTTGCTGCAGCCAATGCACCAGGGATCATCTTTGGGTTGATCACAGCCATCACAGCCTTATAAGAAGGAACTAGCGCAAGGAAGCTAGTTTTTTAATACCTTACAGAAATGTAAGAAATCAGGGTAAAAATGAAAGGTTAGCTTATTGTAGATCTCTCCCCAAATGGTTACAATAGAGGTGTAAAAAGTTTTATGGATATCAATCATATAACTAGATGGAAATGGAGAATGAAAATGGCCTTATTAGATGTACAACATGTGAAAAAAATTTACAAAACCCGCTTCCAAGGAACTCAGGTTGAAGCCTTAAAGGATATTCACTTCACTGTTGAAAGGGGAGTATGTCGCCATCATGGGGGAATCAGGATCTGGGAAATCGACCCTCCTCAATATCTTAGCCATGCTGGACCAGCCGACGGAAGGAAGAGTCTACCTCAATGGCACCGATACCTCGACCATCAAGAACAAGGATGCGTCGAGCTTTCGTCGGGAAAAACTAGGCTTTGTCTTTCAAGACTTCAACCTGCTGGATACCTTGTCCGTCAAGGACAATATTCTCTTACCTTTGGTCCTTTCTCGCAGACCGGTCAAGGAAATGATGAGCAAGGTCGATAGCGTGAGTCGAGAGTTGGGCATTCACCAACTTCTAGAGAAATATCCTTACGAAATCTCTGGTGGGCAAAAACAACGGGTGGCTGTGGCACGGGCTATTATCACCTCACCTGAAATCCTCCTCGCTGATGAGCCAACAGGGGCGCTGGATTCTAAGTCTTCGGCTGCTTTGCTAGATGTCTTTGAAGATATCAATAGCATGGGCCAAACTATCCTCATGGTGACCCACTCAACTGCAGCGGCAGCGAGGGCTAAGCGCGTGCTCTTTATCAAGGACGGGATCCTCTACAACCAGATCTTTCGTGGGGAAAAGACAGAGCGTCAGATGTTCCAAGAAATCTCAGATACTCTGACAGTCATGGCGGGAAAGGAGGATCGTGATGTTTAAATTAACAAGTAAATTAGCTCTTTCCAACCTCAAACAAAATCGCAAACTCTATTACCCCTTTGCCCTGGCTGTCATTTTAACGACCATGATCCTTTATAGTTTTATCGCCTTGTCATCTACCCCTCATTTAGAGGATTCTTACGGAGGGGGGGCGGCGAGAACTGTTCTTGGTTTTGGTAGTTTCGTCGTCCAGCTGGTCGTCATCATTTTGGTGGCTTATGCCAATGGCTTTGTCATGAAAAATCGTTCCAAAGAACTGGGCTTGTACAGTGTTCTGGGAATGGAGAAGAAGCATCTCCTCATCATGACCTTATGGGAATTGCTCTTCTTCTATGTTCTCACAGTTGGAGTAGGACTGGGTTTGGGGCTCTTATTTGATCGCCTGATTTTTGCCTTGCTCCTAAAATGTATGGGGCTACCAGTCGTCATTCAATCAACCTTCCAGATAGGGGCTGTTCTTAACACTTTACTTGGGTTAGCCTTAGCTTTTGGCCTCATTCTCTTGTTGAATTCTTTCCGCCTCTTGCGCTACAGTTCCCTCCACCTCATGCAACAGAAAAAAGCAGGAGAGAAGAAGGGACGCTTCTTGCTGGTCCAAACTCTTTTAGGACTTGGGCTTTTAGGAATTGCGTTTTATATAGCGCTAACCGTTGAGCGTCCAGTTGCAGCGGTTCAAGGATTCTTTATTGCTGTTATCTTAGTCATTCTGGCGACTTATCTTTTATTCAACGCAGGATCTATTACCTTCTTAAGATTTCTCAAAGGTCGGAAATCCTACTATTACAAGCCAGAGAATTTTATATCTGTCTCCAACTTAATAGCACGGATGCGAAAAAATGCAGCGGGTCTTGCGACCATTAGTATTCTTTCCACCATGGTCTTGGTCACCTTAACCGGGTCGCTCAATATCTTTATTGGAGGACAGAACTACCTAGATACTGTTTACCCTTCTGATTACATGATTAGTGTGGGGCATATGCCTTCAGATGCTGAGACAGAACCAGTTATCAAGGATGTTCAAGCTCAAATTAAGAAAACAGCCGATGCGACAAATCTATCAGATTATCAGGTGGCACAGACAACATACTGGTCGGCTGAAATTCGAAAGATTGATGGAAGGAGCTTAGAGGTTTATGAACAGTCCTATCAAGAAGCTGGTCAGGAGATGGAGATGAAGACAGAGGGAACAGTCTACTTTTTTGATCAGGCGACTTACGAGCAACTGACGGGTCAAAAAAGTTGAGCTTGGGGAAAATGAAATCCTAGCCTATGGGTATCAGTATCCAGGAAAATTAGATTCGCAATTAGAAATCAATGGGAAGACCTTCACGATTAAACAAAAAAACTAGACTCCAATTTTATCCAAGGAAAACTCCCTCAATCCGACCTGTTTCAACATCAAATGGGTTTGTACCTTGTCCTCCCTGACTTGAACCAACTGGGACTAAAAGTTGATAAAAAAATTTGGAATTCGCTATTACTGCAAAAAGATAAAGAGAATCAAAGATTTTCATCAGTGGCTTGATCAAAGACCTTTATTCGACAGACAAAATGAGTCAATATGGTGCGACTTTCTTTGGTGGATTTGAACGATACAGCATAGAGAAGGAGTGGCGTGAAACAGCAGGGACTCTCCTCTTTATTGGGATTTTTCCTATCGGTCATCTTTCTATTAGCTACAGTACTCGTCATTTACTACAAACAGATTTCAGAGGGTCATGAGGATCGGGATAATTTTTGTGATCTTGCAACAAGTAGGATTGGACCAAAAAGCAAACCGGCACCACCATTCGCAAACAGATTCTCACTGTCTTCTTCCTTCCATTATTCTTCTCCTTCCTATACCTAGGAGTGGCCTACAAGATGATTGCAAAAGATCGTTGCCATCTTAGGAGCGACCAATGCAGGGACTGGTCCTTCAAACAACTCTTTCCATCTGCGCTGTCTTTTTTTCATCTCTTATGTCCTCGTCTTTCTTTTTGACTTCTAGAAGTTATCGGAAGATTGTCGTGAGATAGCGTTTGAATCTATATAAGATTAGAAATGAAAAAGACGATAAGTAGACAAACTGTTTTTTTACTTAGAACAAGCTAAGTGTTGCAGAAAGTTTCAAGGATAGGTTTTTACTTAATCAAAAACACCGAGGATCTAATCCTCGGTGTTTTGACGTCAACCATTATTTCACGTGTTTTGCAAGTTCTTCTTGCGCTTTTTTGTTTGATTCTTCTTTTTCTTTCAACCAATTCTTATAAGCTTTGTCGTAGTCAGCCGTTGTGACTGTATCACTTTGTAATTCCATGTACTTGTAGTAGCTAGCTCCGTCTTTGATACCAATCAAGGAGAAGGCTTTTGTAAATGGTTTGATCTTCGTGATAGAAGGGACAGCACCCTTAGAGTAGACAGGAAGGGCAAAGGCATTGTCTGTCAACCAAGCTTGAGCAACAGCATATTTTTCATAACGAGTTTTGGTATCCAATTGTTCAGCATTGGCATCATCCAATAGTTGTTTGTACTCGTTCAAACCAAGTTTTTCAATTAGGGCTTGGTCAGTTGCCGGATTGATTCCCATACCTGCTAAGGCTGAACCATCGACTGGATTGAAGATATCCAAGTAAGTGGATGGGTCTTGGAAGTCAGGGCCCCATCCAGCGATATCCATATCAAAGTCTTTTTGATCTGGTGTTTGGGTGAAGTAGGTTGCATTGTCCGCATCTTCCGTAGACAATTTCTGAACATCCACGACGACATTTTCTTTTCCTAATGTTTTTTCGATGGAGTCTTTCATTGAATCAGCTTGTTGCACAATGCTAGCAGAAGACTGGTCAACCACATAGTCGATGTGGATTGGGAATTGAACACCTTGTGCTTGGAGCTCTTCTTTGGCTTTGGCAAATTGTGCTTTGGCCTTGTCCGCATTGAACATGCTATCTTGCGCATCAGCTAGGCTGACATCCTTCCAATCATCTCCTGTTGCAGCAAGTTTTTCTTCGACAACGCTACCGAAGTCTTTGTTGTCTACTTGCACAAATGTTGGAGGTACAAGAAGCGTACGAAGGGTTTTGCTAGCCCCATCTTTACCGTTTGATTGGGCACTTAGAGAAGTACGATCGAGGGCAAAGTTGATGGCTTGACGGAAGTTTTTGTTTTGAAGAGCTGTTTTGGTTTGGTTCTTCTGGTCGTCTGTTGTTTTCTCAGTATGACCGTAGTTTTGACGGTTTACGTTGAAGTAGACATAGTAGACAGTCGCATCTTGTGGTGAATAAACGATATTGTCTTTGAATTTTTTCTCAATGGTGCTATAAGTTGAGCTCGTTGGGAAGAGACGCGCAGTGGTCAAGTTGCCATCAGAGAAGTTACGAGCCAAGTAGTCTTGGTCAGAACCATCGAAGTAGGTCAATTTGATATTTTCAATCTTCACATTGTCTTTGTCGTAGTAGTTCTCGTTCTTGGTGAACTCCATCAACGATTTGGAAGTGAAGGATTTCAAGTAGTAAGGACCGTTGTAAAGGATTCCAGAAGGTTTGACGCTACCGAAGTCTTTACCTGCAGATTTGAGGAATTTTTCATTGACTGGCATCATGGTCGAAGTCGTCAATTTAGAATTCCAGAAGGACTCAGGTTGAGCCAAGGTGTATTGGAGGGTATGGTCATCAACGGCTTTGACTCCAACTTTAGAGAAATCCGTATTCTTACCAGTGACATAGTCATCCAGGCCAGCTACGGAGTTTTGAACTAAGTAGAGGGCATCAGACTTGTTGTCTGCTACGTATTTCAGAGAAGTGACGAAGTCCTGTGCAGTGACATCTGCATATTCGTTCCCTTCAGAGTCATACCATTTTGCATCTTTACGGAGTTTATAAGTGTAGGTTAGTCCGTCTTTAGAAACAGACCAATCTTCCGCTAGTGCAGGGACGAGATTACCATATTGGTCATTTTCAAACAATCCATCAACCAAGTTAGTTGTAACGTCACTTGTTGTAGAACGGTTTGAAAGGAGGTAGTTCAAAGAATCTGGATCAGTGCTAAACACGTATGAGTAAGTGTTTGTCTGAGAAGATTTTGAAGATGATCCACATGAAGCAAGGAACAGGGCTGAAGCAACCGTGACACCTGCTAGGAAAGCTAGTTTAGATTTTTTCATCACTTATCTCCTTTAATAAATATTTTGTATCATTATACACCTTTTTTTATAAAAAGCAACTAATTTTATAAAAATTTTGTATATTTAGTCATATTGTTCGGATTTATTGAGTTTTATTCAAGATTATCACTATTATGCTTTACAAACTAGTTTGGATGAAGTATACTAATAGTGAAAGGACTAGTATGTAAAACAAACTAGTTAAAAAGAAGGGTGTATAGAAAGGGGGGAGAAGGATGAAAGAGTCCCAATTGCTCAAGGGTGTCCTGGAAGGTTGTGTTTTAGAAATTATTTCAAAAAAATCTATTTATGGCTATGAATTGATCCAAAGTCTCAAGGAAACCGGCTTCGATAAAATCGTTGCGGGGACCGTTTATCCGTTGCTTCAGAAGTTAGAGAAGCAGGGAGTCATAGTAGGAGAGATGAGGCCCTCTCCGGATGGACCTGATCGCAAATATTTCTCTCTAACCAAAGAAGGAAGAGAGCGACTAGAGGAATTTGGAACCAGTGGCAGGATCTGGTCATTAAAGTAGAACGCGTAAAAAAGGAGGGGAAAGAATGATCGAAGATTATACAGAAAAAATGTCTGATGAACTGAATCATCTAAACAAGGACAATCAAGCCTATATGAAAAAAATGATAGCTTATATCGGAGTGAAGTCCTATTTTTATGATGATGAGCTACTGGGTGAACAGCTCTACAATATGGTTTGCGATTTAAAGGTTGCTGAGAGAGACGGGATTGGTGCGATGGACTACTACGGAAAGGATCCAAGGGCCATGATGGACCAAGTTCTCTCGGAGTTACCTAGGCGCAGGCTAGGTTCTTTTGTGGGGTTATTCTTGATTCTTGGAACGATTTTCGTTGGCATGCGGTTTGTAATGGATTTTGCCTGGATAATGCCACTGAAAATACAACCCTTAACATATGTTGTCATTCTACTCAATTTCTTGGTATTCAGTCAGTTCATCATGTGGCTTTGGTCCAAGCAAAGCTATGGGGAAATCAAGTGGCCTTGGGCTATTTTTATAAGTGTGATTAGCCTGATAGTTTTTCTGAACATCGTACGACTATTTTCGATCTATTTTGGCCACATTGGGAGTCTCTTCTTATCAGATGGTTGGGCGATTTCTCTTGCTGTCCTAGTTCTACTTGGGTTTGCGGTTATGGCTTATAGAAGTAGAGATCGCGTGATGACGAGTCTACTAGTAATGGGGCTGACTTTCCTAGTAACTGGATGTTGGATTCGCTTTGTGAATCCAGAAACTGCTAATGTATTACGCTGGCTACTCCCTCTTATAGGACTAGTCCTGTTCCTCATTGTATTTCGTCTCCAAAGAAAGGGGAAAGCAATATGACATCAGCTATTTATTATAAAGAAACACAGGATTTGGTTCAAACCTTTAGCCAGGAAGACCAAGCTTATTTCCAAGATCTCTGGGATTATTTCAATTTCGCCGGTTTCTTATATGAGGAGAAGGCTTAAAAGAGCAGGTCTATAATCTAGCGCTGGATTTTTCGCAAGCAAGTGGAGATGGATGGACGGCCAAGGACTATTTTGGACAGGATCCTAAGGGAATGGCAGACCAAATCTTAGAGAACATGCCTAAAGAATCCACGCGATCTGTTCTAAAATATGGTGCAATCGTCTCAGGAATTGTGATTTTTTATCGCCTCTTAAGTGATTTTGCTTCGCAAGCAGTCCTGGTTCTCAAGCCACTCGTTTATCTAACGGATAGTATTTTAGGACTTTTAGCCGTTGGGTTACTATTCTATCTCCTTCGTCGACTTATTTTTGCAGAAGAGAAGTCAAAAAAAGCAATCTATGTAGCAGTTGTTCTCGTTCTGGGGATCTATTTTATCAGTGAAATAGTTGGGGTCCGTTTCTTGCCAGCTTTTGCCTGGTTGACGGTACCGAATCCATGGGATACTTTCCTGATGACAGGGGCTTCTGCAGGTCTTATCCTGTGGCAATGGAAAGAAGAGTTTGTTCGTGCCTTCATCTTTCCTATTCTGTCCTTCTTAGTAGTGGGATTCTTGCATCGCTGGACTTTGGCACAAGGGATTCAGAATTCTACCATGACTATGATCCTACCTACGGTAATCATTGTTATAGGATTGATGATTTACTATTGGTTCATGATTCGCGCCTTGAAAAAGAACAAGACAGAAAATGGTGAATAGAGTGAAAAGGGGGGTGGGACAAAAGTACTAGCCTCTCAATTGTCTTTGGATTGTCGAGCAAGACGCAGTGGTTGAGTGGGCTCTACTACGCTGATTTCATCAGCTTTTACAGCCCTACTCAACTGTGCGGAGGTGGGACGACGAAATCGAATTATAACGAATTACCGATTTCTGTCCCACTCTCTTTTTCTGTTGAAAAACAACGAGAAGCATGATTTTTGTTATAATGAAAGGGAGTATGAATCGAAGGAGAAGATGATGACATTTGAAGAAATCTTGCCTGGACTAAAGGCAAAAAAGAAATATGTGCGTACGGGTTGGGGTGGTGCTGAGAACTATGTCCAACTCTTTGATACAATCGAGCAAAATGGAGTGGCTCTGGAAGTGACGCCTTATTTTCTCATTAACGTATCTGGTGAAGGCGAAGGCTTCTCTATGTGGAGTCCAACCCCTTGTGATGTCTTAGCGACAGATTGGGTGGAAGTTCATGACTAAACGGGTCTTGATCACAGGCGTTAGCTCCGGGATTGGTCTGGCTCAAGCCCGTCTCTTTCTAGAAAAGGGCTACCAGGTCTATGGGGTGGACCAGGGAGCTGATCCCCAGTTGCCAGGTGAGTTTCACTTCTTGCAGCGGGACTTGATCTTGGATTTAACGCCGATTTTTGACTGGTGTCCTGAGGTCGACGTCTTGTGCAATACGGCTGGAGTCTTGGATGCTTACAAGCCACTTCTTGAGCAAAGCGCTCAAGAGATTCAGGAGATCTTTGAGATCAACTATGTGACTCCGGTAGAGCTGACACGGCATTATCTGACGCAAATGTTGGAGAAGAAGCAAGGGATCATCATCAATATGTGCTCCATTGCTTCTAGCCTAGCAGGAGGTGGCGGTCACGCTTATACTTCCTCCAAGCATGCTCTAGCAGGCTTTACCAAACAGCTGGCCCTGGATTATGCAGAAGCTGGGATTCAGATTTTTGGTATCGCACCAGGTGCTGTCAAAACGGCTATGACCGCTGCGGACTTTGAACCAGGAGGCCTAGCAGACTGGGTGGCTAGCGAGACCCCCATTAAACGCTGGATAGAGCCAGAAGAAGTGGCAGAAGTCAGTCTCTTTTTGGCCAGTGGGAAGGCCTCTGCCATGCAAGGGCAAATCCTGACCATTGATGGTGGCTGGAGTTTGAAATAGAAAAATGAAAAAGCAGGAGGTTAAAGCATGCACGAATATGATTTTGGTTTTTCCTTACCGAAAGGATATCAGGTATTTCTTGATGACTTAGGGGATCAGCCAGGTTATGACATTGGTGAGACGGGTATTTGTCTCTATGCTAAAGAAGATCTTACCGAACGCAATCAAACCTACCAGATTGATGAGGATGAACCAGATTTCTTTATGATCGGTCAAGATGGGGATCTAGCCTATTTCCTCAAAAAGAATGGGGACGATAGCATTTATGAAAATGATCTAGGTGCGCTAGGTTCTCTCGAAATGCAAAAGGTAGCTGAATCAATTACAGACTTTATTAATCAGATCTTGCAGGAGGAGTAAGATAGAAATAGAAAGGGGACTGAGAAAGATAGCTGCAAAAAGCTCGTCGATTTACTCAGTCTTTTTTAAAAAATTTTTTAAAAAATCTTTTCTCATTCATTTTGGATTCATCTTTCTTAGATAAAATAGAATCATCAAGAAGAACTTGATAAGAAAAAAAGAAAGTTGGTAACTAACATGAAAAAATCAATTAAACAAAAAGCCGTTGCAAGTCTCGCAATCTTCTCTCTATCAACTGCCGCTCTAGGCTCTGTAGTAGCCTTTGCCGATACTGGAACAAGTAAAAAGACTACTTCTTCAACAGTGACTGCATCTGTCACCCTTGCACAAGCTCAAGAAAAAGCTCTGAAAGAAGCTAAGGGTGGAAAAGTGATTGGCTACGAGCAAGAAGAAAAACATGGAAAAGCAGTGTATGAAGTGACCATCTTGGATGGAAAAAATGAAAAAGAATATAAGATCGATGGCCAGTCTGGTGCTATCTTGAAGTCAAAAACTAAGGATCTGAGTCAGGATCGTGAAGATCAGCAATTAATCGGAGCAAGTGTTCAGTTGGACTTGGCTAAGGTAGAGAGCCAGCTGAAATCAAAATACTCGAATGCTAGTATCGAAAAAGTAGAGTTAGATGTAGAAGATGGTAAACTTGTCTATAGCGTTAGCTTGCGAGAAGGCAATCAAAAAAATTGAGTTAGAGTTAGATGCCAATACAGGTACCGTATTGGAAGAAGATGTGGAGCTGGATCACGATTAACTAGAGTAAGATCTCGACTAGGCTTTTCCTAGCCGAGATTTTTTATGGAAGCATGGTATAATAAGGGAAGAAATTTGGAGTAAGTGGCTATGAAAGTATTAGTGATTGAAGACGAAGTAGATTTGAATCGTAGCATCGTTAAATTACTGAAAACCCAGCAGTATAGTGTTGATGCGGCCTATGATGGTCAGGAGGCCTTGGACTACATTCGTGTGTCCCAGTATGACGTGATTATTTCAGATATTATGATGCCGCAGCTAGATGGTTTGGGGGTATTGAGCTACTTGAGAAATCATCAGATTAAGACCCCAGTTCTGATGCTAACGGCTAAAGATAGCCTAGAAGACAAGGTAACAGGACTGGATGCTGGTGCAGACGACTACTTGGTCAAACCCTTTGAATTTGATGAATTACTGGCTCGGATTCGCGTCATGCTGAGACGAAATAATCGAGAAAACTTGACCAACCTGGTCCAATTTGGTGACTATTCCTTAGACCTGGCAAAAAAGACCATCCAACACAAGGGTGTTTTGGTTGACCTGACTTCCAAGGAGTATGAGTTACTAGAGTGTCTGGTGCGCCATCCCAATGTGGTTTTAAGTCGGGAACAGATTCGTGAGCATATTTGGGATTTTGATTATGTTGGAGAGTCTAATATCATTGATGTTTTAGTCAAGAATATCCGCAAAAAATTAGGTAATCCATCGATTATTCAGACAAAAAGGGGGATGGGCTATGTTTTCAAAAATGAAGAAGGACTCTAAGTCTCCCTCCATCGTTTCTAAGGTGACATTGTGGTATACCCTCTTTGTTTCTTTTCTCTTTGTTCTTATGTTTTGTGCTTCTTTTATCATTTCCGGAGCCTGGTCCAGCTATAGCTCACGTGGGGAACTGGAGCAGAAGACCATGGAAGTAGCTTCAGACCTTGAGGAATTTGAGCCCTTTGATGACGGCAATTATTTTGCACTCTACAATCAAAACATGAAGTTGGAGCAGGGTGCTCTGCCAAGTGGCTTTGATATCAATGCTGGCTTTGAGTCTGGGAAATTGTCGACGTATACCTCTTCCCAAGCAACCTATTATTATTTTGATGTCTATAATGAAAGTGAGGGTAAATGGATACGGGGCGTGCGCCTTGCTTCTGGTCTAGGAAGAGAATTAAGTATCTTTCTTCTTTCCTTGGCCATTCTAGCTCCTCTGTCCATCCTTGGGATGGCCTGGGGTGGACGTCGGATCCTTCGTAAGGCCTTTCTGCCGATCAGAGAGGTGACCCAAATGGCAGAGGAAATTGCAGAGAGCGGAGACTACAGTAAGCGCGTGTCGACCGAGCATCAGAAGGATTATGTAGAAACGTCTCGTCTTACCAAGGTCTTTAATAATTTGATTTCTTCTGTTCAGTCGACTTTTGAGAAAGAAAAGCAATTCAACCAAAATGTATCCCATGAGTTGCGGACCCCTCTGTCAGTCATCGTTTCGGAGAGTGAGTTTGGCTCCAAATATGCAGATAACCTAGAGGAGACCAAGGAATCTTTGACGGTCATTCATCGGCAGGCTAAATTAATGAAATCGATGACCGAGCAGATCTTGGAAATATCCAAGACCCAACACCTGCAGTGGTCGGATTTAAAACCCGTTTGTCTATCAACCCTGGTGTCAGATTATTGTCAGGGACAGGAAAGAAAGTGGGGCGAAAGCCCCATAGCCTTTGAAGTGAGCATTCAGCCGGACCTCTGGATTCAGGGGGATGCTGTTTTGGTCACTCGGATGCTGGATAATCTATTGAGCAATGCAGTGAAATTTACCAAGACCAAGGTTGCCATCCACTTGGTGGCTAGTCCAGCTGGTGCTGTTCTCAAGGTAGCGGATGATGGTATTGGGATTGCGCCAGACCATTTGAGCAAGATTTGGGATCGCTTCTATCAGGTGGAGGATTCTCGGAACAAGGGCCTCAATAGTGGTATCGGACTTGGGTTGTCCTTTATTAAGGACATTGCAGACCTCCATCGAGCAGAGGTGAAAATCATCTCTGAAGAAGGAAAAGGAAGTCTCTTTCGTGTGACTTTCCCACAGATCCAGGACAAGACTTCTGTCTAAGACGGTTGATTGAGCGATCAGTATGGGTTGAAAAGGGAAAATAATAAAGTGAAATAATAAGGATAAAATGAGTCTAGTAAAACCGCTAGGCTCATTTTCTGTTTTAGCTTTATGGAAAGGGAATCTTATGGTATGATAGCCTAAAAGGGACCTGTAATATGGAGGTCAAATAAAAAGTAGATGGATTATCTGTTGAGTCGGAAGGATTGCCAATGGGCCTGGGATGATTATTTTGAGGATGTAGCTAAGTGTTTGGAACTGGACTGGGCACTTGACTAGCTCTTATGTGAATAGTATCAGAGCTAGTTAGCAGAAGAAAGGATAGAAATGACAGTTACTATCGATGAATTAGTGAAGGAGCTTGGTTTTTGTGTGGTGCCTACAAAGGAGAAACCATTTCGTCTTAAAGAGGTCCGTTTCAACCTTTTGGCATATTTAGAGGATTATTCTAAAATGGGATTTTCTTTTGTTAAAGCAGGTGACGAACTAGTCGAACTAAGGAAAAATCAAGAGAGTTATAGGCTTGTTGGGCAATGTTTTTTAGGTGATTTTGTGATTGGAGAAAAAGAGCAAATCTTTTTACTTTGCAATCAAGAAGGAAGGGAAGTTTTTCAAGAAGCGAGGGTTTATGTCAATTCTTCCTTGAAAGCTTTTGTTTCCTCTTATTCGCTCTTTCTGTCAGCGGTCTTTCTTTTGAAAGCAAAGTTTTATGAGATTGAGCAAGATGAAGTCGAAGAAATTGCAGCAAACTTGAAGAATCAAGTACTTGCCTTAGAAGCTCCCTTTGAACAAGAATTGCCCTTCTGGGAGCATATGGTTTATTTGATAGAAGACGATGGAATTGTTCTAAGAGATGATCTTTTTCATATCTTAAATAAAGAGCAGTAGGAATGGAATTAAATTACTTATGGAGAAAAAATTGCCCCAGATAAAGATTCGTGAGTGGAATGAAAAGCCAAGAACAAAACTTCGATTTATTAAAATTGGTGATATTTTTTACTATCAATTTTTGGAGGAAATGTTTGTATTTGGTCAAATCCTTGGAAAAGTGAACGTTGGTCATGTCATTCAATTTTTCGATATCTTTCAAGCAAGTCCTACTATAACAATTGAGGAGCTAAGTCGTGCTCAATTTATAGGTAAGCCCATCATTATAGATTCTTACACCTTGTTTGATCGAAGTCCAGTATGGTCTTGGTAGATAATTGGTCACCAAGTGGATTTTGATCCAAGCCCTTTTAAGGATTTAGCCTTTAAATGGGGAGACCCAAATGGTCTTCAATTTGGGAAGGTCTGGCTAGATGGTAGGCGTGAACCTAAGATTTTTTCTAGGGAAGAAGTTGAGGACCTAGACTGGGAAGTCTGTGTCGGAAGTATAGTTTATAACAGAATATTGGAAGAAAAACTGGAAAAGCAGATGAAATAAAGGAGTTTTAGATGGACTATGTAGATGAGTTAACTTCAGGACGTACGCCCTTGGTAAAAAAAGCTGCGAAAAAAATTTTAAAGGGTAAACTAAAAGGATATGGACCATTTTTGCATCAAGCCTTGGAAGGCGAGATGGAAAAACCTAAATCATGGGAATCACAAATGTACTTGCTTTACGCCATGGCCGCAACGGATTGCACAGAAGAAGTCCCCTATCTCAAATCATTACTGCTGAGAGACATCCCAACACCTGTAACCTACCGCTCTCTAGCAGTAGCGATTGCTTATCTAGAAAATTTAGAAACAGAGAATCTATCTTTTGTTTATGAGTCCTTAGAATCGAATAACTCATCTCAAGCTGCAGGTGCCTGTGCAGCGCTTTATATGAGAAAGATTGTGCTGACAGATGATGATTTTAACAAAATTATGTCTTATGTAACTCAGCCTAAATATCTTGAGCATATTGGTCAAGTCATAAATCCATTTTTATTTATTTTAGCTGCATCTTATTTATATCCAGAACAGAATCGCCAGAAAATTGTAGACTTTTCCCGTCAGTTCGATATATCCACCGTCAAGGATATAATCAATGACGTTACAAAAGGAAAGGACGGCAGGAGGATTAGTCTATTTTAACATCTACCTAAAGAGAGAAGTTGCCATCTCCTTAAGGAGCGAAACAATAACTCTTAAAAATAAGACTTTTATAAAAGGAGTTCATATTGTGAAATGGTTTGAAAAAGCAGTGGGCAGGGAAAAGATTATTCATCTGTTTGATGGTGATTTGGACTTGAATAATGTATTTCTTGATACTGTATTATGTTACGATTACAAATTAGATCTTGTCCTTTATTTATTTGATTTGCCAACGAATTTCCCTGAAAAGTGGCAGAAAAGTGCATTTAATGCCATAAAAATTAATTTAGAGTTTTTTAATTTAGATGAAATCCATTTTTATTCTAAGGGGGTTCATAAGGTGAATGGTCAACTGGAACTGCTCTTTTTAGAAAAGAAGGTTGAATTCAATTTTATAAACCAAAATGATGTGATCTTATCAGGATCTTCTGACCTTGTTAGAATTGCTGAGATTGGTCCTGTGAAGATTGATACTTAAAGATGTATTCCTAGCTTATTTGCGGAGATTCTGGATGGTCAAAGAATCCCCCATTAACAGGAGGGACACCACGACTATGGGAAAAAGTGAAGGAAGAGCACAAACATTCGACCTTGACCTAAGGCTAAACCTTTCTACAAGAAAAACACTGCGAGAACACGAATATGAAGTTACAGTATTTTGAATTAGATAAGCCCTATGTGGAAAATCAACAGAGGATTGAGGAGCTGATGGACTCAGCTGCGCTAACTTACGAGAAAGCTAGAATCAAGGACTATCGACAGAATTGGAAAGACCTGCGAAGAGCGTTCGTATATGAATCCAAATGTATGACCTCTATGGTAGAGCGCTTCTTCAAACCAGTTATGACCAAGGATTGTTGGAAAATCATCGTAGAATGTGTAGATACGATTAGCAATCCAGCTATCATGAACCTACTTGGTGTCTATACTGTTCAGGTCTTATTTGATTTTTCTAGCTATAAAACCTTGAGTCCATTGGAACAGAAAAAGCTACTCTTAGAGGCCTTGGTAAAAGGGGTAAAGCGCGTGTTTCAGGAACTCTCTATTCCATGCTCCTTGATAGAGGATGTAGTCAATGAAATAGAGAAAAACGATTATGAAAATAGCTGGGAGTGGAAATGGAAGAAGATTCAATCCACGACCTATTCCATTCAAGTGGAGCATCAGTTGGATAAGGTGGATTTGTTTTGGAAGATAGAGCACAAGGATAAGAGCATCCGTCAGTTAATTCAATCCTGCCCTGCTCACGAGATGGACTATGGGGCTAAGCTTGGTAAACTGGAAACAAAAGGGAACTTCCTTTATCTGTTGGATAAACAGAATGAGGTTGTGAGTAGAATTTCTGTTTTAGAGTGATGGAGCAAGAACAATGAGTGACGTAAAAAAGAAATTATCCTTATTAAAAGTGGAAAGACGAATCAAGAGTTTGAAGGGGATAAAGGATGTCCATTTTCTGACCGATAAACCTAAAGAAATTGCTTGGTATGCTGGGGAGTTAAATCCTATCGATTCTCCGATTCCTTGCCTTTATGAGTTTTCTGCCAATCTTACTACTAAAGATCTAAGTAGATCAATTCAAAGTCTAGTTGGAAATAGAAGGCAGTTTATCCTAGTTTTGTGGGAGTTTTCACCAGTTTACGTCTTGTTTCAAATGGAGTCTTTGGATGACTTTTTGCCCTCTTATTTTACTGAATTTTCTACTAAGGACCTGACGCTTTTCTTTCGATATCAGGAAAAAGTATTGGATCTCCATTTAGCGGAGGATAAAGTAGAAGTGAGAGTCTTGGAGAATAAGGATAAGAACACGTAGATTCTACAAATTGAAAATGAACATAGAATTAGTCGATGAAAGAGGCAAAGAGGAAAGAACGCCATTCTTGGAGAGACAAATGGTAAAGGAAGATTCTAATGTGTGAAAAAAAGAATATTATTATTATGGCAATAGTGAGTTTATGACAGGCCTAGGAGTTATTTATACAGAGTTTACTGGTCAGCGTGCAAGTCGACAAATTAACGTTTTGAATGGGCACTCTTATGCTTCCTCTTGTCTACAGGATTATGTTCCAGAAGTAGGGTTTCTGCTCTATGATGGTCGAAAAGATGAGTTGGATCTATCAGACTCCATCAAGATTAGTCAAGAGGAATTTGAACGAATTTGGGCTCAGGCTGTCGCTAGCGGTCAGAATGATACGTAATCGTCAGTTGAAAATAGCCAAATATAATCCCAAAAATGTGAGAGGAGTCCAATAATGATGCTCAATTTGTTAAAGGAATTCGTAGAAGTCTATCATAGAAACAAGGGCTTAGGAGAGCTTGTATTTACTAGTGACTGTTTCCATGTCGAAAAGCCAGATTTGTCTGGTCAATTGAAAGAGTTCTACCAGCATTTAGACTTTGATGAAGAAGCTTATTTTAGAGGAGCTCCCTATGATCTTGCTCTAATTCCTCTCCCTCTATGTGAAGCTGCATCAGAAGGATGGCAGGATCCTAGCTGGAAAGAGAGTTATATGGTTTTTGCTCACATGATGGGCGATGAGCCAATTTTTTGTGATCTTACTAGCGAGCTTAGTCCTGTATTTGGCAAGATTCCTGGGAATTCCAAGCTCTATTGCTTAAGCCCCTCTTTATCTACTTTCTTGTCTACCTATAGTCAGATGAAAAAGCTAGAAATCACCAAGTTTGAGAATGACATCTACATTGATGAGGACTTGTCGGACTATAAAGAAGGTTTTTTAACAGGAATCATGGCTATTATCGAGGAGCAACTTCCTGAAGCCTATCGAAAAGACTTTATTGAATTTATGCTTGGCTAAAGCCAAAAATGGAGAGATGAGAAGCAAATGGAAATGAAGAATTTTTTAAAATGTTGTGAGGATCTGATTATACAAGAAAGTGGGGCCTCAGCTCTTGAACTAGAAAAACTCAAAGCCAGACAGTTTCCTCAAGCTCACCTGGATTTGCTCTCCATGACCAATGGCTTGGAGTTTTATGGTGGCTATTATCGCTTGTTTGGGACGGATTCTACTCAAGCTATTACGCTAGATTCCTGGAATTCGGATGAGCTCTGGAAAGATGTCTGGAGAGATTATGCATCAGACTACTATTTTTTTGGTATGTCTGCTATTGGAGATCAATTCGCTTATAGAATGAAGGATGGGAATATTCAAAGTAATCAAGTTTATTATTTAGATGGGATTACTATGGATGTCATCGAGATCTACGACAGTTTTGAAGCATTTTTTGAGAGGGAATTTGTTCTGAAAGCTCAAGGTGGAATGGAATCTATTTTTGTTTCTGCTAGGGAACGATTTGGCAATCTAGACCTCTCCAGAAGCTGTATTTATTCCCCTTCCTTAATGATAGTGAATGATCCAAGCGTTGAGAATCTCATGCTTTTACCGACAAGGGATGTCATGACCATCAATGGGGATTTGTTTGTTCAATTGTCTGATTCAGAGGAGTCTATTACGAAACTAGAGCAATATCTAGACGCTTCGGGTAGAGCCAGAGTCAAGGTCATTTTTAATCGAAATTGAGCAAGCAGGATATAGTTTATTTAGAAAAAATACTCTGAAGATTCGTGATTTTAACCTTTTGGCGACAAGCGATGATTTAGTCTTCTAGTCAGGGTGTCATTGTAAAATGATTTAGGTTGAAAATAGAAAACGAAGCATTTAATTCATGAAAAGAGGTGAATAATGACCAGTTTAGATAAATATTTAGAGATCATTAAAAAAGGATTTTCCGAAAGAGAGAATCTAACGGCAATGGAGCCTCTGCATTCTATTGAAGAGATTGCACCATTATTGGATGAAAAATTGACTTATAATGAATTCATCGATATCAATCGCTTATTAAGACAAAAGTACATTGTCGAAAACCCAGAGGATATGCTAAAAGATGTAGATTTTAACCAGCTTTCTTTACCTAGCAATACGAGGGTGATTTACTTGATGGGAAGTAAATCTGATGTGCTAGACTTTTCAACATACGAACAAGTAGAAAAGATTTTAATAGTTGGGGCTAGAAAAGTAAGAAAGATCATCTTACCCCAGAATGATTGTGTGAAAGCTCTAGGGATATCTTCCATGACAAATTTGGAAACGATAGAGAACATTTCTTTTCATACTGGTATGCGTTATCTGCACTTTGATTATGGTGTAAAATTGCCTAACTTTAATTTTATTAGAGATTTAAATCAGTTGCTCTATCTTTCATTTATGTCAAATAAAAAATTACCAGAATTGGATTTTATCCATCCATCTAGTGAGCTCCGTTTTTTAGATTTTGTCGATACGTCTATTTTTAACTACGCATCCACAGTTAGCTACTTGAAGAGTCTGAAACATCTTCGATTTTTAACAACGGGAAGAACGAATCAAAAGCAAAGGGAACTTCTTAGAAGCGAGTTACCACATGTTTGCATGCGAGAGGGGTAAAAACATGCCTTCAATACAGGTTTTTATGACCGATGTCTTCATTATAAACGAACCATTAGTCCTGTTGTTTAAGTAGGAGGAAATATGAGCCATACGAATCTAGCAAAAAAAACCTTACTCCAGTTTATGCAGGCTATGTATGCTTGGGAGAGAAAAGCCACTAGGAGCCTAAGAAACCAAACTGATAAAGAGATGTTGAAGGATGAATTAGCTACAATTTTTGATCAGTTTTGTACATCTAAAAAAACACTCAGAGCAAGGGAAGTGGCCTTGTCAGTCCGCTTTCCATTTGACTATAAATTAGAAACGCATCCCATCGTTGCTGAAGAGCATGACGGGAATCAAGCTTATTTCTATATCAAGGAGAATCGTTCTTGTATAGAAACCCTCTATCGTTTTCAAATGGTGTTTCAAAAGGAGAAATGGTGGATTGATAAGAAAGAATGGCTCGATGATGGGAAGTGGACCAATTCTTCCTTGTGACATACTGGATAGTATAGGAATGCAGGAAGAGATGTACTTCAAAAAACGGTAGTAGTTAAGTACAAGAAATGAAATTTTAGAGGTCAATATGAATAAAACACTTTCAAATCAAAAAAGAAAATTAACTGCTATAAAAAATAAAATACTGAAGGCAAGAGATTTTCACTTAGAGGCAGAAAACCTATCTAATACTGAAGCCATTTTAACAGCTCTAAAATCTGATAAGAAAAGCGTTAAAGTTAACTATGAAGAAAATGGTGAGAATCAATCATATCTGTATGATCATATAGATATGATTGATTCTATAAGTCCGTATCCTCTAGTCTCTAATTTTATAGAAAGTAAAACATCTGAAAACTACAAGTTATTATTAAATGGCTGTTTTTGTTCTGTAATGGCAGATATGGCTTCTGCTAAATACTTGGCTAAAGGGGGCTCAAACTTTGATACAGATATTTGTTTAAATATCTTATTTGCCTTTGCCTATCTAGATGATACTTATGTAGAGTTTTTAATTGATAAATTAGCCTATTTTAAAGAAGCCCAAGTTGAAAAAGGGAAAAAAGTTATTTTCTTTTCAGCCAAGAGTTTATTGCCCTTAGTCGTTTTTCTTTATGGATATGGTAAGGGTGATCGACTTGCTAACCTACTGGAGAATGCTTGTGATGCCAAATATCAACCCTTGGACACGAATCCTTATCAGAATGTGAATGATGTCTATAAACAGGTTATGGATACTATTTTTTCAGAGGACGATGATGTTTTTAGAGAAACAATTTTATCCATGTGTGATTATCATTTAGCAAACACCAGAGATAGTCATTTAGTAGATTTCAATACCTTACTCTGGCAATATTTCCCAATTGAAATCCTGGTTTTATTAAAAGAACGTCAGAAAAAAGGTCTCTCAATAGATGGAATTAGGCATCCCTTGCTTGATGACTTTCTGCCCTATTTCATGGATGAATTTGAGATATCTGAGCAAAATAAGATGATTCTAGGAACGATTTTAGACTAGTTGTGTAGAATAGATGGAGACCGTCAATAACCCATGCAATCGCAAGGAATTATAGGAATCACCTATATCCATTTAGATTCCTAGTAAAGTGCAATGAGGAACTTTCCACATCCTTTTAGAAATAGAGGTAAAGAAATGAAAGAGGCCAAAGAACTCTTCGTAAAAAATGGCTTTTCGCGACTAAAGCGAACCCATAACTATTATAAAATTGATCATGATTTTTATACGGTCATCTATTTTCAACGAAAATCAGATGGTAGTGCCTATTTCGTAAATGTTGGCCTTCATCCTCTCTTTCTGGAGTCAGGACTGTTAGAAGAAGTGGATTGTGCTTTACGGACGCGATTAGGTTCTATCGAACATAGAAATGGCATGGATCAAGCTGAATTGGAAAAGGCTGTCCAAGAGGCCATCGATTTTACTGATCAGTATGCGTCGTATCCTACCGTATTTTCGAGCATAGATCCCGAGAAGGATCTTGAGAAGGATTGGTTGTTAAAACAATTCTCTATCACCAAAGTGAACTTATGCAGATTGTATGTTGAGTATTATGATTCAATCGATTCTAAGAAGTTGGCTTTAGATTTTGCAAACTATGGCTTATCCATTACACCTAAGATTGCTTCTGTTCCTAAAAACTTCTTTAAAACCTATATTCGTTCGGGAGAAATAATTAAAACTACTTATTAGGGCGGAGTGAAAGTGAAGATTTACTGATCAATATCCTGACGAAAGAAACCGGTAGGAAAAAATAGATGAATCTTAATGAACTCATCGAAGAGGTTGAAAATAATGTTGACTTAGCATCCTATATCAATCTTGTACCAAAAGGAAATAAGAAATGAAAAACTATTTACTTGATGAAAGGCTATTTCAGTATCCTGAATCGTTTAAAAAATTGATTGAACTCAATTTAGTTGATTTTGATTGTTGGTATCTGTTGGATTCAGAATGGGCCCTATCTTTGTATGAGGGATTGCAGGAAAGATACCCAAGCAGAAAGTTGATTCCATTTGCTAAAAGAGGAGATTGTGATGATACAGCTTGTTTTGAAATAGGAAAGGGCAATAAGGTCCAACTCATTCATGATTTTGCTGCCGAAGGATGGGAGCAACGGAAAGAGTTTAACGACTTTTGGGAATGGGTAGAATATGCAGTCAAATGCATGATAGAGTATAACAAAGAGGATGGGATTGAATAATGGGAAGGCCCTACTATAGGGACGAAGAAACTGAACTACAAGGTAAGGAGAACAAATGGAAACGATTACCCAATTATTAAATGAGATTGAAAAAGTCTCCAACAGCTAGATCATTCTTGTGTAGACCATCTAAATCCGGGAATAACTTCTTTAAAAATTCAAGAATTGTTTGAGGAAATCCCATTGCAACCAAACCAAGACTTGCATGCCCTTTATGCTTGGAGAAACGGATCAAAAGATAGTGAGGGAATCACACTTGGTGAGCTGGCATTTTTTCCTGGCTTCTATTTGATGTCTCTGGAAGAAAGTATCCAGACCTACATGGAACTAAGAGCAAGGGATGTTTGGAACAAATTTTGGTTCCCAATTTTTGCCAGTGGAGGGGGAGATTTTTATGCCATGAACTTGGTTCCAGAATCTCAGGGTCAAATACATGGTGTTTACGTGTATGAAGAAGAACCTCAGGTCGAATACCGGTCATTGAAATCCATGCTCACAACCTTTAAAGTATGTTATGAACAAGGTATTATTTTCCGGAATGAACAAGGCTACTTGGATATGGATTATAGAAAGCATGCTGAGGTAGCGCATGAGATAAATCCAGATGTGAAGATGTGGCTGGAATTCTTAAAGGAGATGTAAGAAGAATGACCACGGAAAGAAATATGGCAGTAGTTACTGTATTAAAAAAGATCATTAAACTCTATGAGGAAACAACGTTTATCCCCCAATTGGTGAGTTTTTCAAACGAAAAATTAAGGATCCAGTCTTCCAATTTGACAGGAGAATTGCTTGCTTACTATCAACATATAGAGTTCGATAAGGATTTGTTTTTTGCCAATCAAAATTTTAATATTGTTTTGTTGCCATTAGACTCTCCTGCAAGGACAGTCGAATCTTGGGCCTTACAAGATGTTCTTCAATTTAGTGAAGGGCAATACCAGATATTCGCTACTACAGATACAGACGATATTCTTTCTGCGATATGATAGATGAAAAATCCCCTGTTTACGCGGGCAGTCCTGGAGATCCTAATTTCTACAAACTCAGCGCAAGTTTGACGGAGTTTTTTGAGTTCTATTTTGCTTTTTCAAATTTCTGGGGCCAAAGAGAAGATGTCCCTCTGGAGGATTATATTGCAGGGACAGGTGACTTGATAGAGCGCTACCTTTCCCCGGATGTCCAAGCGATAGCGAAAGAATATCTATTTCGGTGAAATTGACCTGAGAAAAGCCTTTCTCAGTAACAAAAAGTGAATTGGATAGAAGAAAAGAAATGAATGTGAAAGAACTAATCGAAGAGATTGAAAATGATGCTGAGTTCTTCTCGTATTTAAACCAGGTTCCCAAAAAGAATAAGAAAACTCAAGCTAGCTATCTCGAATCGCTAAATCATCTGGCCTATTTACTTTATCTGGATGATCAAGAGGAAATGGCTAAGAAATTATTAGATAGGATCATACAAGTTCCATTTGAAGGGAATTATAACACGTGGACCTTTGTTGATAGCTCTCTGGTTTTATTGGCCTATCTGGAAAGAGAGGCAGAAAATCAGGTATTCGTCTATAAAAAACTCCTTTTGTTTCCGTTAGAACAAGGGGGAGGAATCCACTCAAAACATAAGAAGGAGAGTTCATCAGAGATTTTTGAATGGTGATAGCTTGGAGCAAAAGCTTGCAAAAATCGAGCAAGCTTCAAGTCCTGAATCGGAAATGGAACGCCGTCTGCTATACTTAACAGATCTACTGAAAATTTACCTCTTTATTACTGAGTCAACTTGTGAAGAGACAGATATTCAGGCAAAAATTGAAGAGAATATGGAGATACTGAAGAAGTATATCAAAGAGCATGAAATATATAGCCTCTTTCCTTTTAAGGGATAAGGTGAGCTAGCAATCTTGGACTTTTAGAAAGGGTGGAATATGGAAATCAAAAATCACTTTGGTGTATATGGAATCTGTCTTCAAGACGGGAAATTGCTTTGCATTGAAAAAACGAGAGGCCCCTATCAGCATCGTTTTGATCTACCGGGTGGTAGTCAAGAACTAGGTGAGGGGTTGACAGAAACTCTCAAGAGAGAAGTTCTGGAGGAGACAGGCTATACGCTTATCCGTTATTCAAATCCTAGGATGTATGATGTGCTGGTTCAAGAAGAGGGGAAAGATTTCGCTGTACATCATATCATGGCCTTTTATGATATCGTACTCGATTTCGAAAACTCTCAAAAATCCCTTCCTCATGAAGTTCTTGATGGGACTAATGATTCAGCCAATGCAGTTTGGGTCCCTATTGAGCAGATGACCCAAGAAAATGCCTCACCCTTAGTATTGAAGGTGAAGGCAGAGTTAGGAGGATTTCCAGAATTGGAACTGACAAGTTATAAGAATTGGAAGGTAAAATAGAGGGATAATGGAACTATTTAAAACATGGAAGAAATATATGGTTCTCTATGGTCTTAAATCTCAAATCGGGACTGTTTATCGAAACAGTGATAGGACAACAAGCTTTTATGATATTGGGAATTTTCTATACCTAGCAGGGGAGTTGGATTCCAGATTTTGGGAAGATTTTGTTAGGCAATATGGTTTAGATTATAAGATTATTATTTCAGAAGACACTAAGTGGCAAGATTTTCTGCATCGGCAAGGTGGGTTAATTTCTTTTACTCGCTATTCTCTTAAGGATAAGGCAAATTTTCAAGTTGAATTTCTAAATGACCTAGTTACTCATATAGAGGAAGGTTACAATATTGTACCTATTGATAATCGTATTTATAACTGCCTTTCTGAGGAAGAATGGTCACAAGATTTACAGGGGGATTTTGAGTCCTACCAGGATTTTGCTTTAAAAGGTGGATTTGGCTTTGTGATTCTTAAAAATAATGAAGTGATTGCTGGGATTTCCTCAGGGTTAGTTTACCGTGAAGCAGTTGAAGTGGAAGTTGCAACTAGACCAAACGAACAAGGGAATGGATTTGCTAAAAAGCTTGGTGCTGCAATGATTCTAGAGAGTTTAAATAGAGATATGTTTCCACTTTGGGATGCTCATAACGAGGCTTCCAAAAAAGTAGCAGAATTTTTAGGATATGAGTTAGTTGAACCTTATGAAGCTTTTGAACTAGAGGAAAGTGTCGTATAATGATATCTGATATTGTATCTTTTAAGACGAGGTGAATGAACATGCAAAATCAACTAGCTCTTAGTGGCGAAAAAATTGTTGAAAAAGTTTATCCCCATTTATTGCACCACGTCGGCTTGATTCGTGGGGAATACTTGTTGAGAGAACTAAACCAAAACATACTATTACCAAATTGTCAGCAATTTGTGAAAGATTATCTAGACACTATTTGTCATTTGTACTCAGATGAAGAAGTCTGGTATCGCTTTTCAGAGTTAACAAATGCAGAAGCAAATATTCTAGACGGGACTAAAGAGTATTTTGACGAACGTCACCCCTTATTTGGATACAGAGGTATCAGGCGTTTGTTGGCGTGTCCAGATGAATTTCAGGCTGAGACAAATGTTGTTACAGAAGTTTTTCAAACCAATCCCAATCTGTCTATTATTTTTCCTTTTGTCAATGATGCCGAACAATTAAAACAAGCTATTACAGTATTGCGTCAGTATGGTTTTACCGGGAAAGTCGGCACGATGATTGAATTACCATCAGCTTATTTCGACTTGGACAGGATACTGGAAACTGGTATTTCAAAGATTGTAGTTGGAATGAATGATTTAACTTCTTTTATTTTTGCGACTGTGAGAAACAGTCAATGGCATGATATGGAAAGTCCCATTATGTTAGATATGTTGAGACAGATGCAGGATAAAGCAAGGAAGAACAAGATTGATTTTGCTGTAGCAGGCTATCTGAATACTTCTTTCATACAAAAAATGAATCAGATGGGTATCGAATGTATTCTCCATTACAGCTCTATTCCAGAGATTTTTGATTTAGAAATTGACCATCCAGACCATCTTAAACATATAAAAGAAGAAAGTAAAAAATTACAAAGGAGAACCTATGACACCTCAAGAAATGTGGAATGCCTACAAACAAATCAACCCCTCTATCGGAGATGAGATAGACGCCTGGGCTTTTGGAGTAGATCCAGACCTTTTAGCGGAACTGGTCTTTAAAGGCGAAAAAACAGCAACAGCTTCAGCCTATGATCTATACGCACTAGAGAACGAACCCCTGCCACAAGAAGGGACTTTCGATATCATTTTAGACAGTCAAAACCAGGCTATCTGCATTGTCGAAATTACCAAGGTTTCTGTTCAGCCCTTCCATCAAGTGTCTGCTGACCATGCCTTCAAGGAAGGTGAAGGAGACAAATCTCTGGCCTATTGGCGTCAGGTTCATGAGGAGTTTTTCACGGAGTGGCTGGAGGAAGCAGGTCTGACGTTTACACCTGACAGCAAGGTGGTTTTAGAAGAATTTCGCAAGGTTTATCCATTATAGAACGAGGCTGGGCAAAAACTGTCCAGCCTTCGATGTTTAATAGGAATAACTGTATGACGCAGTGGTTGATTGCTCAAAGCACTGCTTTTAGGTGGTGGATAGGACTTGCGAAGCAAGGTTCCTAAGTATTTGTTCGCTACTTAGCTCCAAAGATGACCTATGAAGATGGAAAACAATGTTTTCTTTATCTGCAACCTCCAACAGTCTCCCAGACTGTTGGAGCTGTGCGGGGTGGGAAAATTGAAAAGGTTTGGGGAACCTTTTCAACTTTTGTTTAATTAGTCGAAGTTCTTTCCCACTCCCTTAGGTTTGGGTCTTATTTTTCAAAAGGGCTAAAAAATGGTATAATGTAAGCGATATTGTACAGAAAAGAGAATGTATATGCCAAATTATGCCATTATTTTAGCAGCGGGAAAAGGTACCCGTATGAAATCAGATTTGCCGAAGGTTCTTCACAAGGTTGCTGGAATCTCTATGCTGGAGCATGTTTTCCGTAGTGTTGGAGCCATCTCACCCGAAAAGACTGTAACGGTTGTTGGCCACAAGGCTGAATTGGTGGAGCAAGTCTTAGCGGGACAAACAGAGTTTGTCAAACAAACTGAACAATTGGGAACTGGTCATGCAGTTATGATGGCAGAGCCAGTCTTGGAAGCTCTTGAAGGCCACACCCTTGTCATCGCAGGGGATACACCTTTGATTACGGGTGACAGCCTCAAACACTTGATCGATTTTCATATCAACCACAAAAATGTGGCAACGATTTTAACAGCTGAAGCAGCCAATCCATTTGGTTATGGCCGGATTGTCCGTAATGACAATGCAGAAGTGCTTCGCATCGTCGAGCAAAAAGATGCGACAGATTTTGAAAAGCAAATCAAAGAAATCAATACAGGGACTTATGTTTTTGACAATGCCCGCCTCTTTGAAGCTTTGAAGAATATCAACACTAACAATGCTCAAGGTGAATACTATATCACAGATGTGATTGGGATTTTCCGAGAAGCAGGAGAGAAAGTTGGAGCCTATACGCTCAAAGACTTTGATGAAAGCCTTGGGGTTAATGACCGCGTGGCCCTTGCGACAGCAGAAAGCATCATGCGTCGTCGCATTAACCAAGCTCATATGGTCAATGGAGTGAGCTTTGTCAATCCTGATGCGGCCTATATCGATATCGATGTTGAAATCGCTCCTGAGGTACAAATCGAAGCCAATGTTACCCTAAAAGGGCACACAAAAATTGGGGCTGAGACAGTCTTAACCAATGGAACCTATATCGTGGATAGTGAAATCGGTGCGGGTGCCGTTATTACTAACTCTATGATTGAAGAAAGCACAGTAGCCGATGGCGTGACAGTAGGACCATACGCTCATATTCGTCCAGGATCTAGCTTAGCAAAAGATGTCCATATTGGAAACTTTGTCGAAGTCAAAGGTTCGTCTATTGGCGAAAATACCAAGGCAGGTCATCTAACCTACATTGGCAACTGTAAAGTCGGTAGCAACGTCAACTTTGGTGCGGGGACTATCACCGTCAACTATGATGGGAAGAATAAATACAAGACCCTTATTGGAAATAATGTCTTTATTGGCTCAAATTCGACCATCATTGCACCAGTTGAATTAGGCGACAATTCCCTAGTAGGTGCTGGCTCCACCATTACAAAGGATGTACCAGCAGATGCGATTGCAATTGGTCGTGGCCGTCAAGTCAATAAGGATGAGTACGCGACTCGCCTTCCCCACCATCCTAAAAATAAATAGGAGATTTTCATGCAATTTGAAGAAAAAACCATTGAGCGCAAGGAGATTTATCAAGGACCGATTTTTCAAGTGGTCACAGATCAAGTGGAACTACCTGACGGAAAAGGTCAAGCGCGGCGTGATTTGATTTTTCATAATGGAGCAGTAGCGGTTTTACCGATCACAGATGAGGGCAAGACCATTTTGGTCAAGCAGTACCGCAAGGCGATCGAGAGGACTTCTGTAGAGATCCCAGCAGGCAAGTTGGAAAAGGGAGAAAATGCGGATCCTCAAGCAGCTGCTCTGCGTGAATTGGAAGAAGAAATTGGTTACACAGCGGATCTAGAGTTGTTGTATGATTTTTATTCTGCCATTGGATTTTGCAACGAGCGGATCAAACTCTATGCTGCAACCAATTTGAAAAAAGTGGAAAATCCTCGCCCTCAAGATGAAGATGAGACCTTAGAGCGGCTAGAAGTGACCTTGACGGAGGCTAAAGACTTGATCCAAGCTGGTGAAATCTGTGATGCCAAGACCATTATGGCGATTCAGTACTGGGAATTATCCAATAAATAGAGGAGGATCCAATGGGAAAACCTTTATTAACAGATGAAATGATCGAGCGGGCAAACAGAGGAGAAGCAATCTCTGGTCCCCCGCTCTTTGATGAGGAAGAAACAAAAATTCTCCCGACAGGAAACAGGGGATTTGGTTATGAACGGCCAGTGACTTCAAGGGAAGTAGATAGTGGACATGGAGCATCGTATCCTCAGGAGACTATTCCAATCAGAGTCCAACCTACAGTGACCAAGAGTCGTCGGATTGAGAACCAAAAAGATGAGGTGATTCAATCAAAATTGAATAAGATCTTATTTTGGGTCATTCTGCTCCTCATCTTATTAATTCTTGCAATCTGGCGCTTATAAGCAGCCTCTACCAAAGGAGTGACGATTATGAAAATTGGAATCATTGCGGCCATGCCACAAGAATTAAAAATCTTAGTGGAAGCTTTGCAGAACGGAGAGAAACACCTTCGCCTAGGAAAGGTTTACTATACAGGGTCGATTGGTCGCCATGAAGTGGTCTTGGTTGAAAGTGGTATCGGAAAAGTCATGTCAGCCATGAGTGTGGCTGTGTTGGCCAACGATTTTAAGGTGGAAGCCATTATCAATACAGGTTCTGCAGGTGCCGTAGCACCAGGGATGGCTGTTGGAGATATTGTCCTAGCGGACAAATTGGCTTATCATGATGTGGATGTGACAGCCTTTGGCTATAAGTATGGTCAAATGGCAGGTCAACCACTTTACTTTGAATCCAGCCGCTATTTTGTTTCAGAGATGAAAAAAGTTCTGGAAGAAGAAGCTGCAACCACACATGTTGGCTTGATTACAACAGGAGATAGCTTTATCGCGAGTGAAGAAAAAGTCGCAGCAATTCGGGAACATTTCCCAGAAGTATTGGCAGTTGAGATGGAAGGAGTAGCTATTGCCCAAGCCGCTCATGCAGCTGGGCGTCCTTTCATGGTCATTCGGGCTATGAGTGATACGGCAGATCACGCAGCCAATATCTCTTTTGATGAATTTATCGTAGAGGCTGGCGAACGCTCTGCTCAAACATTGATTTCTTTCTTGAAGAGATTGGTGTAAAACAAACAATAGAGTTAAGGTGCCTTTAATATAAGTAGGAGGTGGGACAGAATGAATATCATTTAAAATTCATTCTGTCCTACTTCCTTTTCTGAAGCCGATTCTTTCAGAAATAGACGAACTTCATGCTATAATAAAGTCTAGTAATACAAAGGAGACGTTATGGTTTTATCAAAAAAACGGGCCCGTCATGTGATTGAAGAAATTATTGCCCTTTTTCCAGATGCTCAGCCAAGTTTGGATTTTCGCAACCATTTTGAATTATTAGTAGCGGTGATGCTCTCTGCTCAAACAACAGATGCAGCGGTTAATAAGGCAACTCCCGCCTGTTTGAAGCCTTCCCAACTCCTCAAGCCATGGCGGTCGCTAGTGAAGCCGACATTGCCAAACGTATTTCCAAATTAGGTCTCTATCGCAATAAGGCTAAGTTTCTTAAAAAATGTGCCCAACAATTGTTGGACAACTTTGATGGTCAAGTCCCTCAGACACGGGAGGAACTGGAGAGTTTAGCCGGAGTGGGACGTAAAACAGCCAATGTGGTCATGAGTGTCGGTTTCGGAATTCCTGCCTTTGCTGTTGATACCCATGTAGAGCGGATTTGCAAGCACCATGACATCGTCAAGAAATCAGCAACACCATTAGAAGTGGAAAAACGAGTCATGGACGTTCTTCCTCCTGAACGCTGGCTCCCAGCTCATCAGGCCATGATCTATTTTGGACGGGCTATCTGCCATCCTAAAAATCCTGAATGTGATCACTATCCGCAATTGTATAACTTTAAAGACAGTTAAAAAGCGAGGTCTAATGACTTCGCTTTTATTTGATAGGGAAGAAAGTAAGTAAGAGCCAAGAAATCAGTAGAGTAATAGCGCCAATTCCAAGGACAAATAGAATAGGAATGAGGATTCCTTCGTAGGGAGCTTTACCCCTTTCTTCAGCTTCTTCAATCTCGCTCAGACTGCGTCCTTGTTCATAGGCGACAAGCTGGCGATAAGTACGAAGATTATGCTTTTTCTTGAATTTTTCAATGCGTAGGGCGTAGAATATACCGACAGCAAGAATCAAGCAACTAATAGCGATGCCGTATCCATCCAAATAAAGAATGAGGGGAGTGCTGATGATAGGACTGCCAATTAGCAGTAAGCTAAAGACCACTCCATCTTTTTGATAGCGCATAAATTCTTGGTCGTGAATAATTTGTTTCATGGTTTCCAAATCTCCTTTGACTAGTTTGTCCAATGACACTTCAAAGACCTTGCTCAGTAAAAGCAGGTTTTGAATATCAGGGTAGGTTGCGCCGCGTTCCCAGTTGGAAATGGATTGACGGCTGACAAAGATGATTTCAGCTAATTCGTCTTGAGATAAGTTTTTCTCTTTACGATAGTGCTGGATTTGTTTCCCGACTTGCATAAGATTTCCTCGCTTCCTGATTTCATTCTACTAAATTTTATAAAAAAGGGCTATCAAAGTTCTTTGACATGTTGATTTCATAGGGGTTAGCAACTGTTTTTGACTATAGATTTACAAGCCTGTCAATGGATAGTTACCTACTGAAAAAGAGGCCAAGAGCCTCCTTTTCCTTATTCACTAAATCGTAAAAAATAACCATCTGGATCCAAAATCGCAAATTCCTGAGGATAGATAAAGCTATCTCCGACTCGAAATTCTCTTTTTATCAGCGGACGATAGATGGGATAGTTGGCTTCCAGTAGTTTTTGGTGGAGCTGAGGGACATCCTTAATGCCAAAGGAAATATTGACACCGCGCCCGAAAGGATAGGTCAGTTGGGCTAATTCTTCTTCCTTGCCTTCTTCTAGCATCAGCTGGCAGTCTTCAAGCGAGAGGAAGAGAAATTTCTCCTCTGGTCGCTCGTATTGGACAGAGAATCCCAACAAGTCGCAGTAGAAGCGACGCGATTTCTCAATATCCGATACGACAAATTCAGGGATGACAGCTTGATAGTCCATTGTTTTCTCCTTAAAGATCAATCTCCATGACAATTGGTGTATGGTCTTGACGAGCTCCTGAGTCAATCATAGCTGACTTGGTCACCTTATCCGCAACTCGGTTAGAAGTGAGCCAGTAGTCAATTCTCCAGCCTGTGTTGTTGATTTTAGATGTCTTGCTACGTTGTGCCCACCAAGTATATTGATCTGGAAGGTCCCCATGTAAGTGGCGGAAGGTATCAGTGAACCCTTTGGCTAGCAAGTTAGTAAAGCCAGCACGCTCTTCATCGGTAAAGCCTGGGGAACGACGGTTGCTGGCTGGATTGGCCAAGTCGATTTCCTTGTGGGCTACATTGTAGTCTCCTGTTGCCAGAACAGGCTTTTGCTGGTCTAGTTCTGCCAAGTAGTCTGCATATTTGGCATCCCAGATTTGGCGTTCTTCCAAGCGTTTGAGCCCATCTCCAGCATTCGGAGTATAGACCTGGGTCACAAAGAAGTCATCAAATTCAAGGGTAATAATCCGACCTTCGACGTCCATGGTAGAAGGAGCACCGATTTCTGGGAAGGTTACGGTCGGTGTCAATTCTTTTTTGTAGAGGAACATGGTTCCTGCGTATCCTTTGCGGGCTGGTTCTACAGAGGACCGCCAAGTGTTTTCATATCTAGGGAACAGCTCTTCTAAGACCTCTAAGTGTTTTTTCGTTGGTCCTTTGGCAGATAATTTTGTTTCCTGAATGGCAATGATATCCGCATCCTCTGCAACCAAGGTAAGGAGGACGTCTTGCGAGAGCTTCGCGCGTGCAGAGTCACTCGTCAAGGCGGCATTTAATGAGTCAATATTCCATGAGATTAGTTTCATATCGTTTCCTTTACTAACTTTGTCGATGCTTCTATTATACCAAAAAATGTCCAGTCTCCTGTTTCTTGTGATTTGAGGAAGGATTCGCTTTTTGGTAAAAAGTGTTTGTATTGTTTACATGGCTAAAATGATGTTTACTAATGAGCTAAGAATGAATGATTTTTATCTGGTCTAGCGACTCGCGTCTGGATGAAATGTGCTATAATGGAAGTTAAGTTTAAAATAGAAATATTCCTCAGATTCCCTATAAAGTTATCCTATTTTTAGGTTTTGTTGAGAGGGGCTGGGATTGAGAATCAAGATGAAAGGAGAGGTATGGCTCGAAAATCTAAACGTTCAAAAAAAGCGAATGCTAAGGTGAGAAAATTTGATAATCGGTGGATTACTAGACGACTTTATTTGTTATTCAGTATAGTCTGTACCCTCTTTTTGATTTTAATTGCTCGACTAGGGTATATGCAGATTACTCATCAAGGCTTTTATACGCAAAAATTAGCAAAAGCTACAAAAAAACATTTAACAAGGGGAAGTCTCCGGGGACAGATTTATGACGCTTCTGGTCAGCCACTGGTAGAGAATGTCGATAAGAAGGTCTTATCCTTTACGCGTAGCAATAAGTTTACTGCAGAAGAGATGCGTCAAACATCACAGCTTCTCCTAAATTACGTAAGCGTATCAAACCCTCAAGTCAGCAAGCGTCAAGAAATCGACTTTTATCTTGCAAACACCGAAGTCTATAAAGAAGTAGTGGACAAACTGCCCAAGGAGGAACGCATCGATACGGATGGCAACCCACTTCCAGAAGCGAAAATTTACCAGTATGCGGTGGACAGTATTGACCCAGCCAAATTGGGCTATACGGAAGAAGAAAAGAAAGCCATCTATCTCTTCAGCCAAATGAATGCGGTTGAAAACTTTGCCAGTGCTACGATTGTGACGGATCCGATGTCTGAAGAGCAGGTGACAACTGTCAAAGATCATTTAAAAGAATTTCCAGGATTTGAAGTGATCACGAGTTGGGATCGAAAAGTGGTTGATAGCCCCTTGGCTTCCATCGTCGGTAGTGTGTCGACAGAGCAAGCCGGTCTTCCAGCTGAAGATGTGGACGATTATTTGGAAAGGCTATGCCTTAAATGATCGCGTCGGAACCTCTTATTTAGAAAAACAATATGAGTCTGTCCTCCAAGGAGAACGGGTTGAAAAAGAAATCCATTTGGATAAGAATGGCAATGTTGAAAAAATCAAAACCCTCTCAAAAGGAAGCAAGGGAAACAATATCAAGCTTTCCATTGATTTGGATTTTCAAAGAGGAGTGGAAGACATCTTGAAGAAGTCTTTCCAGGCAGAATTAGCTGCTGGGAATGCGACCTACTCAGAAGGGGTTTATGCTGTTGCCTTGGATCCAAAAACGGGTAAAATCCTTGCTATGGCGGGGATGAAGCATGAAGCTGGTTCGCAAGATCTTACTCCAGATGCTTTAGGAACAGTGACCAATGTCTTTGTTCCAGGATCGGTTGTTAAGGCAGCTACTTTGACAGCAGGATGGGAAAATGGGGTGATTTCTGGGAACCAAGTCCTATTGGATCAACCAATCTCCTTTTCTGGTTCAGCTCCAATCACTTCGTGGTTCACCCAGTTTGGAAGCCAAGAAATCAATGCGGTGCAAGCGTTGGAATATTCTTCCAACACTTATATGGTGCAGATTGCACTTAATTTGATGGGGCAACCCTATCAGCCAAACATGAGCTTGAAGACTGACCAATTGGATCCAGCTATGAACAAATTGCGTTCGACCTTTGCCTCTTATGGTCTAGGAACAGAAACAGGGATTGACCTTCCGAATGAATCGACGGGCTATGTTCCCAAAGAGTATTCGATTGGCAATTACTTAACAGACGCTTTTGGTCAGTTTGATAACTATACGCCTATGCAGTTGGCTCAATATGTGGCAACTATTGCCAATGATGGGAAACGCGTGGCTCCCCATCTGGTCCAAGGGATCTATGAAAATGATGCCAAGGGAGGTTTGGGTCCTCTGAAAGAAGAAATTGCAACAAAAGAACTCAACCAAGTGGCTTTAACACCTGAAAATCTAGCCATCATCAAACAAGGTTTTTATCAGGTGGTATATGGAACCAGTGGCTTAACAACTGGTAAAACCATCGGAGAAGGTGCAGCGGTTCCAATCAGTGCGAAGACCGGGACTGCGGAAACGTTTGTAAATGGTGGGACCCCTGCTGTAAACACCAATGTTATCGCCTATGCTCCCTCTGAAAATCCTCAGATTGCAGTGGCAGTCGTCTTCCCTCACAACACCAATCTCCAAGCGACTGTTAGTCACAGTATTACCAGAGAGATTATCAATCTCTACCAGCAAAAACATTCTATGAATTAGAAAGGAAGCTATGCTCTATCCAACACCTATCGCAAAATTAATTGAAAGTTATTCGAAGCTCCCTGGTATTGGGATCAAGACAGCAACTCGTCTGGCCTTCTATACCATCGGAATGACTGATGACGATGTCAATGAGTTTGCTAAAAATCTCTTGTCAGCAAAGCGGGAATTAAGCTATTGTTCCATCTGCGGGAACCTGACAGATGAAGAAGAGTGTGCCATTTGTCGAGATGAGACACGCGATCCATCGATCATCTTAGTAGTGGAAGATAGTCGAGATGTGTCGGCTATGGAAAATATTCAGGAGTACCACGGTCGCTACCATGTCCTTCATGGCTTGATTTCGCCCATGAATGGGGTTGGACCGGATGATATTAACCTCAAATCCTTGATCACACGATTAATGGATCATGAGGTCCAAGAAGTCATTGTGGCGACCAATGCAACAGCAGATGGTGAAGCAACTTCTATGTATATCTCACGCGTCCTCAAACCAGCTGGTATCAAAGTGACCCGTCTGGCACGTGGATTAGCTGTCGGAGCAGATATCGAGTATGCGGACGAAGTCACTCTTCTTCGAGCTATTGAAAATCGAACCGAGTTATAAGCGGTTACAGAAGAGGCTGGGGCAAAAGTCCTAGCCTCTTAATTGTTTGGATTGTCGAGCAAGACGCAGTGGTTGAGTGGGCTCTACTACGCTGATTTCATCAGCTTTTACAGCCCTACTCAACTGTGCGGAGATGGGACGACGAAATCGAATTCTAACCAATTACCGATTTCTGTCCCACTCTCTTTTTTGTTTTTTAGGTGTTCCCTCTCGTTTTCTTTCTTTTTAAAGTGTGGTATACTAGAGGGACGAACTCGTATGTGAGGAGTGCTTCTGACAAGTCAATTAGGAAGCACAAAATTAAAAAAAGGATTAGGACCAAACAATGGCAAAAGAAAAAATTGTACTTCTTTATGGTGGCCGTAGCGCAGAGCGCGAAGTGTCTGTACTTTCAGCTGAAAGCGTCATGCGGGCGATTAATTATGACAAGTATTCTGTTGAGACCTATTTCATTACTCAGGCTGGAGACTTCATCAAGACGCAAACTTTTGAAGAGAAACCTGCTGAAACAGAACGCTTGATGACCAATGAAACCATTGATTGGGACGCTAAAGTAACTCCGAGCAGCATCTACCAAGAAGGAGCGGTTGTCTTTCCAGTCCTTCATGGACCAATGGGAGAAGATGGATCGGTTCAAGGTTTCCTAGAAGTATTGAAACTCCCTTATGTGGGATGTGATATCCTTTCTTCTAGTGTGGCGATGGACAAGATTACCACCAAACGGGTCCTAGAATCTGCAGGGATTCCACAAGTTCCTTATGTGGCTGTCCTTGAAGGAGATGACCTAGAGACCAAGATTGCCTTAATCGAAAAGGAATTGACCTATCCGGTCTTTACTAAGCCTTCTAATATGGGCTCTAGTGTCGGGATTTCAAAAGCAGAGAACCAAGCAGAACTTCGTCAGTCTTTGGAATTGGCCTTTAAATACGATAGCCGTGTTTTGGTTGAGCAAGGTGTCGTAGCCCGCGAAATCGAAGTGGGATTGTTAGGCAACTACGATGTCAAGAGCACCCTACCTGGTGAAGTGGTCAAAGATGTAGCCTTCTATGACTACGAAGCCAAATACATCGATAATAAGATTACGATGGCGATTCCAGCTGAAATCCCTGCAGAAGTTGCTGCGACCATGCGTCACAATGCAGAAATAGCCTTCCGTGCCATTGGTGGCAAAGGTCTCTCCCTGTTGTGATTTCTTCTACACAGAGGACGGGGGCATCTACTTGAATGAGCTCAATACCATGCCTGGCTTTTACCCAATGGTCTATGTATCCTTTACTTTGGGATAACATGGGCTTGGCCTATCCTGATTTAATCGAGCGCTTGGTAGAATTAGCCAAAGAAACCTTTGAACAGCGTGAAGCGCACTTACTTTAAGGAACTGTTCCTAGCGGGAGTGGGAGATGAAGTCAACTCATAGAGGAGTCGCTTTTCTTCCTGCTCCCACTTTTTAGAGGAGAATACCATGAATGTAACCTTGCACGAAGTGGCTCGTGTCCTGGCTGTTCGCAATGATATCAGTCAATTTGAAGATGTAGCCCTTACCAAGCCAGAATTTGATAGTCGTCTTATTGGTAAGGGGGACCTCTTTGTCCCTCTCAAGGGGGCGCGTGATGGGCATGATTTTATTGAAACCGCCTTTGAAAATGGGGCTGTAGCGACCTTGTCTGAAAAAGAAGTAGAAGGCCACCCGTATTTGTTGGTAGATGATGTTCTAGCGGCCTTTCAAAAATTAGCCCAATATGTGTTGGAGAAGAGTCAAGTAGATGTCTTAGCGGTCACCGGTTCAAATGGTAAGACGACGACCAAAGATATGTTGGCTAAACTGCTGTCTACTACTTATAAAACCTATAAAACACAAGGGAACTACAATAACGAAATTGGCCTCCCTTATACGGTTCTCCATATGCCAGAAGGGACAGAGAAGCTTGTCCTTGAAATGGGTCAGGACCATCTGGGAGATATCCATCTCCTCTCAGAAATTGCGCATCCTAAGGCAGCGATCGTGACCCTCATTGGGGAAGCTCACCTGGAGTTTTTCAAAGACCGCAAAGAAATCGCTAAAGGGGAAATTGCAAATTGCGGACGGTATGCCAGCTGGTGGCTTGCTTCTAGTGCCATCTGATCCGATTGTAGAGGAATTTTTACCGAGTCAACAAGAGCTTGTACGCTTTGGTGAAGGAGCAGATATCCGCATTACCAAATTGGACGAGCGCAAGGACAGCCTGACCTTTGAAGCAAATTTCTTATCAGATGCCATTGACTTACCTGTCACAGGCAAATACAATGCGACCAATGCCATGATTGCGGCCTATGTTGCCTTAAAAGAAGGAGTCAGCGAAGAGGCCATCCGTGCAAGCTTTAAAGGCTTAGAGCTGACTAAGAACCGGACAGAATGGAAGAAGGCCAGTAACGGAGCGGATATTTTATCTGATGTCTACAATGCCAACCCAACTGCCATGCGCTTAATTTTAGAAACCTTTTCGACCATTCCTGCCAATCCAAATGGCCGGAAGTTGGCGGTTCTTGCGGATATGAAAGAACTAGGGGAGCAATCCATTGATCTGCACAACCAAATGATTCTTAGCCTGTCACCGGATGTCTTGGATACCGTTATTTTCTACGGTCAAGATATTGCGGGCTTGGCTCAATTAGCGAGTCAGATGTTCCCACTTGGACATGTCTATTATTTCAAAAAAACAGCTGAGGAAGACCAGTTTGAGGACATGGTCAAACAAGTCAAGGAAAGCTTAAAAGAGCAGGACCAAATCCTCATCAAGGGAAGCAATTCCATGAATTTAGCCAAATTGGTAGAGGAGTTGGAGAATGGCGAGTAATAATGTGCTAAAGAACATTCAGCGCTTGATTTCAATCACTAATACAGGCTTAGCGTTTTCAAAAGATCCATTTGATCAAGAGCGCTATCAGGATATTCGTGCCATTTTACAGGATCTTGTGAGAGAAGCGACTGATTTGAATCCACAAGAATTATCGGATTTGTTTCGCCCGACAGACCATTACGACACTCCCTTGATTGATGTAAGGGGCTGGATTGTCAAAGATGACAAACTTTGTCTAGTGAAAGGTCAGGGAGAAGAGACCTGGGCCTTGCCGGGTGGCTTTGGTGAGGTTGGCTATTCTCCGACGGAAAACATTTTAAAGGAAATCCAAGAAGAAACGGGCTATTCTGCGCGTGTAATCAGATTGTTGGCAGTATTTGATACCAATCGCTACCAATTGCAAAGTCGCCAATATGTGAAATTGGTATTTGAATGTGAATTATTAGATGGAAATTTTGAAAAGAACCAGGAAATTTCCGACCTTGCCTTTTTTGAGAGAGAGAAGATGCCTGCTCTTTCTACCAAGCGCAATACAGAAGAACAATTGAACTTCCTTTGGGAGGTCTATGATGGGAAACGAGATTTGTATTGTGATTAAAAACGATCTATAAATTAAAGGAATGTGAAAATGACACTTTGGGATTTATTGTTTACAAACCAAAAATCAGCCCCGCCTGGGTTTGGTCTCTGGTATTTCATTCTGCCGGCCTCTTTGTTGGTGGTTGGTTACTTTTCCATCAGATATGCGCAGTCCAAAAGCTACCAACGCTTTTGGTATTGGGCACAGTTGATCCAAGTCCTGACCATCAATGCTTGGTATATTCTCGCCCACATGCCTTTGACGGATAATTTGCCTTTTTATCATTGCCGCTTGGCCATGTTGGTGATTCTCTTTGCCCCTAAAGGGACCTATATCAAGCAATATTTTGCTCTCTTGGGAGTTTTGGGATCGATAGCGGCCTTGGTGTATCCAGCCTTTGATCCCTTCCCATTCCCTCATATCACAGTGTTGAATCTAATTTTTAGCCACTGGGCCTTGCTTGCCAATAGTTTGATTTACCTACAGGATCATTATCAATCTGAAAAACAAGACAGCTTGAGAATTTTCAAGATTACTTTTGGCATGAATGCCTTGATTTTTGTGGTCAACCTTTTGACGAAAGGGGATTATGGCTTCTTACGACGTCCACCAATCATTGGGGACCACGGTGCTCTCTTAAACTACCTCTTGGTTAGCTTTGTGATGGTAGCTGGAATTTTCTTGGTCAACCAACGGTATAAGTACAAATACAAGATGGTTGAAGAGACTGTCGGTTCGCGTTCGGAATAGAAATTAGATGAGCTGAGGTAAGGAAGACATGACTCTTTGGGATTTATTTTTCACCAGTCAACCAACGGCTCCTCCTCAATTGGGGGCTTGGTATTTCTTGTTGCCGACATCATTGCTAGTGGTGGGTCTTCTGTCTATTCGATTTGCCTCTTCCAAAGGCTATCAAACCTTTTGGTATTGGGGGCAGTTGATCCAGTTGCTCATTATCAATGCTTGGTATATTGCAGCATGTTTGCCATTTTCAGAGAGTCTTCCCTTCTATCATAGCCGGATGGCCATGTGGATTATTCTGTTTGCTCCTAGGGGAAGATTCAAGCAATATTTTGCTCTTGTTGGTGTCTTTGGATCTATCATGGCTTTGGTTCATCCCGTCTTTTATCCCTATCCTTTTCCTCACGTATCCTCGATCAACAATGTCTTTGGTCACTGGGCCCTCTTGGCCAATTGCTTGATCTATCTGGTTCAATCCTACCAGGTGGAAGCAAGGGATGCCTGGAAAATCTGTCAGATGACTTTTGGGGTTAATGCTATTATTCAGCTTGCGAATCTTGTAACAGGTGGAAATTATGGTTTTATGCGTCGTCCTCCTGTACTTGGTGATCATGGACTTGTGCTCAACTATTTGATCGTGACCATCCTGATGACAGGGACCCTTATCCTGATCAATGCGATCGTTAAGTCCAGTAAGAAAAGAAAAAGAACATCTGAATCCGTTTAATAAGGAGATCGTATGCATCATTTTTTTACAACTGAATCCACTGCACCACCTGTTATCCCGCTCCTTTGGTATGGGGTCATGGTTCTTTTAATCCTAATGGCAGTTTGGGCTTCATTACGTTACTATCAAAATGAACAATTCCGGAAGATCTTTCGAAACTTACAAATATTTCAATTGATCTGTCTCTATATCTGGTATTTTGCTTTTCAACTTCCCTGGTCCAATAGTTTACCCTTGTACCATTGCCGTTTGGCCATGTTTGCTGTCTTGTTGTTGCCAGACCGATGGAAGAGCAAGCAGTTCTTTGCCTTGATGGGAGTCAGTGGGGCGATCTTTGCCTTGGGTTATCCGGTCTTTGATCCCTATACCTTCCCTCATATTACGAGCTTTTCTTTTCTCTTAGGGCATTACTGTCTCTTGGTTAATTCCTTGATTTATCTCTTGAGACGCTATGATTCGAGCCTCTTAAAAAATCGAGAAATTGTTCTTTATACCTTCTTCCTTGATATGTTTCTAGTTGGTGTCAACCAAGTCACTGGAGGAAATTATGGACTTATGGCCCGACCACCGATTATCAAAGGGGACAGCCTCCTGGTGAATTATGTCGTGGTTTCCAGCATCCTAGCAGCAGCCTTGCTTCTCTTTAATGTATTTTTCAGTCGCAGAAGAGAGCGGGTTAAAGTAAGTAATTCAATATAATTGAAGAAGACTAGAATCGTATGATTTTAGTCTTCCTTTTTGATTTCAAAGAAGAATCATCGTTGAAAAAAGTGCCTATTTCCGCTATAATAGGTTAGTTAAGGTAAAAGGAGAGAACCAATGTAGAAGGATCCTACTTACTAAAAAATACGTTTAAAAAAATAACTGAGGAAGAAAGAATGACAATAACTGACGAAATTAAAAAACGCCGTACCTTTGCCATCATCTCCCACCCGGATGCTGGTAAAACGACGATTACAGAGCAATTGCTCTACTTTGGGGGAGAGATTCGGGAAGCTGGTACTGTTAAAGGAAAGAAAACTGGAAACTTTGCCAAGTCTGATTGGATGGATATCGAAAAACAACGTGGGATTTCGGTAACCTCATCTGTTATGCAGTTCGACTATGATGGCAAACGGGTCAATATCCTTGATACCCCAGGGCACGAGGACTTCTCAGAAGATACCTATCGGACTTTGATGGCGGTGGATGCTGCGGTCATGGTGGTGGACTCTGCCAAGGGGATTGAGGCTCAAACCAAGAAATTGTTCGAGGTTGTTAAACACCGTGGTATTCCAGTCTTTACCTTTATGAACAAGCTGGACCGTGATGGTCGTGAGCCACTGGACCTCTTGCAAGAATTGGAAGAAGTTCTAGGTATTGCCAGTTATCCAATGAATTGGCCAATCGGGATGGGGAAAGCCTTTGAGGGGCTCTATGACCTCTATAACCAACGCTTGGAACTCTATAAAGGGGATGAGCGTTTTGCTAGTCTAGAAGATGGAGATAAGCTCTTTGCGAGCAATCCCTTCTATGAGCAAGTGAAAGAGGATATCGAACTTTTAAATGAAGCAGGAAATGAATTCTCAGAAGAAGCTATTCTAGCTGGAGAATTAACACCTGTATTCTTTGGTTCAGCCCTCACTAACTTTGGTGTGCAGACCTTCCTTGAGACTTTCTTGAAATTTGCTCCAGAGCCACATGGACACAAGAAAACAGACGGCGAAATTGTCGATCCTTATGACAAGGATTTCTCAGGCTTTGTCTTTAAAATCCAAGCCAACATGGACCCTCGTCACCGTGACCGGATCGCCTTTGTGCGGATCGTATCTGGTGAATTTGAACGGGGGATGAGTGTTAACCTCCCTCGTACTGGTAAGGGTGCTAAGCTATCTAATGTCACTCAATTTATGGCCGAAAGCCGTGAGAATGTCACCAATGCCGTAGCAGGTGATATCATCGGGGTCTATGATACCGGTACTTATCAGGTTGGGGATACGCTGACTGTTGGGAAAAAAATAAGTTTGAATTTGAACCACTGCCAACCTTTACCCCCGAAATCTTCATGAAGGTATCTGCTAAGAATGTCATGAAGCAAAAATCCTTCCACAAGGGAATCGAGCAATTGGTGCAAGAAGGAGCCATTCAGCTTTATACCAACTACCAAACGGGTGAATACATGCTTGGAGCTGTTGGTCAATTGCAGTTTGAGGTCTTTAAACACCGCATGGAAAATGAGTACAATGCCGAAGTAGTTATGAGCCCAATGGGTAAAAAGACTGTTCGCTGGATCAAACCTGAAGATTTAGATGAGCGCATGTCTTCAAGTAGAAACATTCTGGCCAAAGACCGCTTTGACCAGCCTGTCTTCCTCTTTGAAAACGACTTTGCCCTCCGCTGGTTTGCGGACAAGTATCCAGATGTTGAACTAGAGGAAAAGATGTAAATCGTTACAAATGACTAGCAACATAAGTTGCTGTCATTTGACGGTAACCGCTATGGCGGTTTACCTAAACGCTTCACTAGGAAAAGCCCACGAATGGTATCGATTCGTGGGCTTTTCCGTCGTAACAGTCCGATGGGAAGGTTATCCAACTGTCTTACTAATTACGCTTGGGAAATAGAATATATAAATTGAAAAACCAGCTCACCTGAGCTGGTTTTTATTGTTCTGTAATAAGGAGTCTTCCCAAAAATTCTTGTAAGATAAAGAAGACAATGAGGCTAGCAATGGTCTCGCCTAAGAAGGACGAGCTATTCACAATCAGAGAGTAGAGGTAGGCACTTTGGCCAGCTGGAGCATAGCTTCCCCAGAAGATGACCCCCGCAATGTAGTGAATCAGGTAACGTGCGAACCCTCCTATGATGACTCCGACTGTGATATAAGTAAGCGTCTGTAGTCGTTTCTTTTCTAGAATAGCCTTGTCAAGAGCAGGTTTGACAGTTCCACTCAGTCCAATCAGACTAAAGGCTACAAAGTATTCTAAGAAACCTTGGATTGGAGTCAACCAACCACCAGCTGCTTCCCCTGTCACGACTTGTAACAAACCCCAGATGAATCCACCCATGGCACCAGCCTTCACACCCCAGCGGAAACTGAGGAGAAAGATGGGAACCATCTTAAAAGATAGAGAAATCCAAGGACCTAAGGACATGGGTTGAGTAACCAGATCCAAAATATAAGCAATGGTCGCTAAAAGAGCAACCTCAATCATTGGTCGAACTGTAGTTTTCGACATAAAAAAACCTCCTATACCAATCGTTTTGATTGGCTCATTTCTTGCCACACCAAAACGACGTCATAGAAGTTCTCTATTTCATTCTGTTTTGAGACACATCCCTACGCAGGTTCTAACCTGATCAGGTGGTAAGAGTTTAGGTCAGTAACGAACACTTTTGGTATTCCATCTAACCAATCTCAGCAATTGCTCCTCTTGTGACTGTCTCATTATACTATATAAAAAAAGTTCCCGCAACTGTTTAACTCGCAAAAAATATGGTATAGTTATTAAGATAGAAAATGCACAAGTTGTGGAGGAAAAAATCATGGGTATTTTTGCAGGTTTGATGGGCAATGCTTCTCAAAAAGATGTCGATAAGGTTGAAAAAGATCTAGGGGATATTCTAGTTCCAGGTGAGCAGGTAACTCTAGCTTTTAGTTTGATTCGTGACTTGATTGTCTTTACTGAGTACCGTCTGATTTTGGTGGACAAGCAAGGAATGACAGGAAAGAAGACATCTTATAAATCCCTTCCTTATCGTTCTATTTCGCGTTTTTCAGTAGAAACATCTGGTCATTTTGATTTGGACGCAGAATTAAAAATTTGGGTTTCATCAGCTGTAGAGCCATCAGAAACACTTCAATTTAAGAGTGATAATAGTGTTATCGAGATCCAGCAGGCCTTGGCAGCAGCTGTATTGCGTTGATCAGTGAATGAGGACAGGACTCATCTAGCGATTTCGGATAATCGGGTAGGAGTACTGGTAGATAAGGTAAAGAGGAAACGAAATGTTCGTTGAAAAAAAGTTAGGAGATGGCCGGAGTTGGATTAATATTGATTCTGATTTGATTGCGGAAACCTCCCAGTTGTATCAAAAGTACGGTATTGATCAAGAAACTATTGAATATGCATTGGATAAAAATGAACGTGCCCACATGGATTACAACCGTGAAAATGGAACTGTGACTTTTATCTACAATGTCTTGGATATGGAAAAGGAAAAGGAATATTATGAAACGATTCCGATGACCTTCATTGTCCAGGGGCCACGTCTTGTGACTATTAGTAACCGAGACAACGCCTATATTATTGCACAAATGGAACGCTATGTTGATGCTCATGAAAGTTTATCCACCTTTAAACTCTTGTTTGCAGGCCTTGAGATGATTAGTAATGCTTATTATCCGATTATTGAGCGTCTAGATAAGCACAAGGATGAGATTACTCGTCTCTTACGAAAAACGACAACTAGTAAGAACCTGTATGCTCTTTCTGACGTGGAAACAGGGATGGTCTATCTAGCATCCGCTGCCAAGCAAAATCGCATGCTTCTGGAACATATCAAGGCTCACCTAATCTACCGCCAATTTGATGATGTGGAAAAAGAACAATTTGATGATGCCATGATTGAGGCCAGACAGTTGGTCTATATGACGGAGTTGAGCTCTCAGGTCTTGCAACAGTTATCTAGCTCCTACAATAACATCCTAAACAACAACCTGAATGATAATTTGACCACTTTGACCATTTTAGAAGCTCTGTTAGCGGTCTTAGCAGTTGTCACTGGTTTCTTTGGAATGAACGTTCCATTGCCGTTTACAGACGATCCTAATGCATGGCTGTATATCTCCATTGCAAGCTTTGTACTCTGGATCATCTTGTCTCGTATTTTGCGCTGGATTGCCCATAAACGATAAAAAAAGAGAGGTAGGGAAGAAATTCCTTACCTCTTTCGTATCTTGGCTATTTCAGAAAATCCTTCATTTTTAACTCTGCCTCCCCTAAGAAGAAGAGGCAGTTTTGATACAAGTGATCGACTGTACAAAATCTTCTTGGAAATAGTAGGAGTAGATTTAAAAGTACTGAGTGGATTATAAACAATTTATAATTGGATTGAATCGTTGAATCAGTTAAACGAATGAAGCATTTTAATGATACTGAAATATCCTAGATACTAAATTCATTATACATATTTTTATTATAAAAATCAAGAAAATAATCCCAAAATAAAAGGGGAAATTTTGTGAGTGAAAATTTTTAGAAAGCCTATTGTAACGCAGTTTTTATGAGATACCTCAAAGTAAAGAAGAGACTTTACAGTCTTTGATATTATTGCAAATTTAAAAAAGAAATAAAAAAGGAGTTATACTAATGAATCAAAGTTGGAAAGAGTTTTTTTGAAAGGGGATACGCAATAAAAACCTTTTAACCTGTTTCGTTTTACTATCTTTTAACCCTGGTCTATGGTATACTAGATAGGTTGCAAAAAAGCAGTACTTTTCTTTAGTGGAAAAGAAGCAACACGGTCTTTCATAAAAGCTATGAAAGTACGTCATGACAAGAAAAGTATAAACTAAGTGCTATAGGGTGGCTTCGCACCACCTTAGAAAGAAGATAAACATGAAATTCAATGAATTTAATCTTTCTGCTGATTTGTTAGCAGAAATTGAAAAAGCAGGATTTGTAGAAGCAAGTCCTATCCAAGAGCAAACCATTCCTTTAGCTCTTGAAGGGAAAGATGTTATCGGACAAGCCCAGACCGGAACAGGGAAAACCGCAGCCTTTGGCTTGCCAACCCTTGAAAAAATTCGTACAGAAGAAGCAACTATCCAAGCTTTAGTCATTGCACCAACTCGTGAATTGGCTGTTCAAAGTCAAGAAGAACTTTTCCGCTTTGGTCGTAGTAAGGGTGTGAAAGTCCGTTCAGTATACGGTGGTTCAAGTATTGAAAAACAAATCAAGGCTCTTAAATCAGGGGCTCATATCGTAGTAGGAACACCAGGTCGTCTCCTTGACTTGATCAAACGCAAGGCCTTGAAATTGCAAGATATTGAAACTCTTATCCTTGATGAAGCGGACGAAATGCTCAACATGGGCTTCCTTGAAGATATTGAAGCCATAATCTCCCGTGTCCCAGAAAATCGTCAAACCTTGCTCTTTTCAGCAACCATGCCTGAAGCCATCAAACGCATCGGTGTTCAGTTCATGAAAAATCCTGAGCACGTCAAGATTGCTGCTAAAGAGTTGACAACAGAACTAGTGGACCAGTACTATATCCGTGTTAAGGAACAAGAAAAATTTGATACCATGACACGTCTCATGGATGTGGAGCAACCAGAACTTGCGATTGTATTTGGTCGTACCAAACGCCGCGTGGATGAGTTGACTCGTGGTCTGAAGATCCGTGGCTTCCGAGCAGAAGGGATTCATGGAGATTTGGACCAGAACAAACGCCTTCGTGTCCTTCGTGATTTTAAAAATGGTAATCTTGATGTCCTCGTTGCAACAGACGTTGCTGCTCGTGGTCTAGATATTTCAGGTGTGACCCACGTCTATAACTATGACATTCCACAGGATCCGGAAAGCTATGTTCACCGTATCGGTCGTACAGGTCGTGCTGGGAAGTCAGGTCAGTCCATTACCTTCGTTTCACCAAATGAAATGGGCTATCTCCAAATCATCGAAAACTTGACTAAGAAACGCATGAAGGGTCTCAAACCTGCAAGTGCAGAAGAAGCCTTCCAAGCCAAGAAACAAGTTGCTCTTAAGAAAATTGAACGTGATTTTGCGGATGAAGCCATTCGTGGAAATTTTGAGAAATTCGCAAAAGACGCTCGTAAACTTGCTGCAGAATTCAGCCCAGAAGAATTGGCTATGTATATCCTTAGCTTAACAGTTCAGGATCCAGACAGTCTTCCAGAAGTTGAAATTGCGCGTGAAAAACCATTGCCATTTAAACCATCTGGTGGTGGATTTGGCGGAAAAGGCAAGTCTGGTCGTGGTGGCCGTCGTGGGGATGACCGTCGAGATCGTGATCGCCGTGGCAATGGTCGTCGTGATGACTACCGAAAGGGTGGTCGCTCCAATGATCGTTTTGATAAAGAAAAGCGTTACCGCAAGGATCATAAAAAACCACGCAATACTTCAAGCGAGAAGAAAACAGGCTTTGTGATTCGTAACAAAGGAGATAAATAAAAAATACAAGGGTAAACACATGTTTACCCTTGTATATTTATAAGGAGACCGAAATTCGTAAACAAAACGTTTGCTATCACCTTGTGGTAGCGCTATCAATTCTGTTAACATATTAAGAATACAACTTTTTATTTGTTCTGTCAACAGATTTACTAAAAAAAAATCTACTTTTTTTTAAAAAAGTGAACAAAAAGTAAATTTTTTCTACAAAAATGATCAACAAAAATAAGTGGTTAATATAGAAAAAAATCGATAAAATGTTTGTTTCTTATTGAAAATGTTCACTATTATAGTATAATGAAAGCAGAAATAGGAAAGTAGGACGTCATATGAAAGAGAGTAGACATGTAGCAATCTTACAAGAGTTGGATAAAAATGAAGTGGTCTCTGTTAAGGATCTAAGCGATCTCTTAGATGTCACCGATATGACAATTCGCCGGGATTTGATAGACTTAGAGGAACAAGGTCTATTGGTCCGTGTTCATGGAGGGGCCCATCGAAAAATTAAAGATAGCCTGATAGAAGTCTCCCATACAGAAAAGAACATGTTGAACGTGGAAGAGAAAAGGGAGATTGCTCAAAAATGTGCGGCTTTGATTGATGAAGGTGATACAATTTTTATTGGAGCAGGGACCACTACAGATTTTATTGGCGATTATCTTGATGGAAAACATGTCAGTATTGTCACCAATTCCTTGCCTATTTTTGAAAAATTAAAAGATCAACCGAATTGTGATATCATTTTAGTTGGAGGACGCTATAGGGTCAAGACACAGACCTTTGTAGGACAGTTTGCAAATAAGCTCTTAAAGGAAATAAAAGTTTCGAAGGCCTTTATCGGGGTTAATGGGATCGACGGTCATACAGCAATGACCGCAAACGAAGAAGAAGGAAATGGCAATAAAATTATTCTTAACAATGCCATTGAAAAGTATGTAGTAGCAGATAACAGTAAGTTTGATAGCTATTCTTTCTATGCTTTTTACCGTCTAGATGATTTAGATGCGGTGATTACAGATCATTCTATCTCTAAAAAGGTGCGAGAAAAATACAATTCTTATACAAAAATTTTGTAAAGATTCCTAAAGAAAGAGCTAAAAGACCAGGATCAAGCAGATTCTGGCCTTTTTTCATATCCTTTAATGGGAGAGGGGTTGCAAATAAATCTATAAAAAATAAACAAAAAAGAACAAAAAATTACATATTGTAATTGACAGCGCATTCATATAGTGATATACTTATAGTGTAAATAAAAAAAGGTAAAAGTGGAAGGGGTGAAAAGATGGGATTAAATCAACTGTTTAATCGGGAATTAGTCTTTTGCCTAGATGTTGCGAATCAAGAAGAATTGTTTGACCAGGTTGCAACTTTATTGGAAGAACGTCAGATTGTGACAGATTCTTATCGAGTTGCATTAAAAGAAAGAGAGGAATCGTTCCCTACAGGCTTAGATATGGAATTTCTAGGAAAGGATTTGCCGAATGTGGCCATTCCTCATACGGATATCATCCATAACCTGACAGAGAATATTGTAGTCGTTCGATTAAAAAATCCGGTAACCTTCCACAATATGATCGCACCTGATAAAGAAGTAGAAGTTTCGCTTTTATTCTTCATCATTAACAATTCTAGTTCTAGCCAAACAAACATTTTGGCGCACTTGATGGATTTCTTTACGACAAACGGAAATCTTGAAAACATGTCGAAGTTGGAAAATGAAGAAGACTTATATCGCTACATTACAGAAGCGATTGCTTAATAGTAACAAATAAATATATTTATAATGGAGGTCATTCAAATGATTAAAATTTTAGCTGCCTGTGGTGCAGGGGTTAACTCAAGCCACCAAATCAAAAGCGCTCTAGAAGAAGAGCTTTCAAACCGTGGATATGATGTACAATGTGATGCGGTAATGGTAAAAGATGTCAATGAAGACTTGATTAAAGGCTATGATATCTTCACGCCAATCGCCGCAACAGACCTTGGTTTTGACCCTGGTATTCCAGTAGTTGAAGCTGGTCCAATCTTGTTCCGTATTCCAGCTATGAGCGCTCCGGTATATGACAATATCGAAGCAACCATCAAAGAACATGGCTTAAGCTAATTTGTTCATCTGTATTTTGTAAGCGGTTCCTATGCTGGGAACTGCTGACATTCTTAATTTTGTAAAATATAAAAATATAAATCGGGAGGATTTATTATGAATGGCATTATCGATTTTGCCAATAAGTTTTTCAAACCCATTCTAGATATGGGTGCACCGATCATCATGTTGATCGTCTTGACTTTATTGGCACTTTTGTTTGGAGTGAAATTCTCCAAAGCGCTTGAAGGTGGTATTAAACTTGCCATCGCCCTTACTGGTATCGGTGCGATCATCGGTATGTTGAATGGAGCTTTCTCAGCGTCTCTTGCAAAATTCGTTGAGAACACTGGTATTCAATTGAATATCACAGACGTTGGTTGGGCACCACTTGCTACCATCACTTGGGGGTCTGCCTGGACACTTTACTTCTTGCTAGTTATGTTGGTTGTCAACATTGTCATGCTTGCAATGAAGAAAACAGATACACTTGATGTCGATATCTTTGATATCTGGCACTTGTCTATCACAGGTCTTTTGATTAAATGGTATGCTGATAAGAATGGTGTTAGCGCAGGAGTTTCCCTCTTCGTTGCAACTCTTGCGGTAGTCCTTGTAGGGATTATGAAGATCATCAACTCAGACTTGATGAAACCAACATTTGATGACTTGTTGAATGCACCTAGCTCTTCACCAATGACATCAACTCACATGAACTACATGATGAACCCAATCATCATGGTTTTGGATAAAATCTTTGACAAATTCTTCCCAGGTCTTGACAAATACGACTTTGACGCAGCTAAATTGAACAAGAAATTGGTTTCTGGGGATCTAAATTCTTCATCGGTTTCCTTCTTGGTATCGTCATCGGTATCATGGGTACTCCACATCCAGTTGCTGGTGTTGAAGGTGCTGAAAAATGGGAACTTGTTATTAAAGGCTGGTTGTCACTTGGTTTGACTGCCGGTGTCTGCTTGGAATTGTTCTCATTGATCGGTTCTTGGTTCATCGCAGCGGTAGAACCATTGTCACAAGGTATTACAAACGTTGCTACTAAACGTCTTCAAGGACGTAAATTCAATATCGGTTTGGACTGGCCATTTATCGCTGGTCGTGCAGAAATCTGGGCTTGTGCCAACGTACTTGCACCAATCATGTTGATCGAAGCAGTGCTTCTTTCTAAAGTCGGAAATGGTATCTTGCCACTTGCAGGGATCATCGCTATGGGTGTGACTCCAGCCTTGTTGGTTGTAACACGTGGTAAATTGATCCGTATGATCGTATTTGGAACACTCTTGTTGCCACTCTTCCTTCTTTCAGGTACTCTTATCGCACCATTTGCGACAGTATTGGCGAAAAGTGTCCATGCCTTCCCAGAAGGAGTTGATAAAGCTCAATTGATCACTCACTCAACTCTTGAAGGACCAGTTGAAACTTCTTGGTTGGACTATTGGTAACGCAACTACAGGAGACATCAAAGCTATTGTTGGTGTTGTTGCCTTCTTAGCATTCTACGTTGGAATCTTTGCATGGTACAGAAAACAAATGATCAAACGTAACGAAGCATACGCAGCAAATGCAAAATAATCCGCTCCTAAATATGTAACTTGATAAAACTAGGGTATCAATTTTCCAGATATGGAGGGGTAGCCTAGTTTTTTCTCTAAAATAACATGCTAAGGAGTGAAATATGAGGATAGCTTTAAAAAATAATGATCTGGAAGTTTGTTTCAAGGAGTTAGGTGGTGAGCTGGCCTCTATCAAGGATCAGGATGGTATTGAGTATCTTTGGCAGGGTGATGCTCAGTATTGGAGTGGTCAAGCCCCAGTTCTCTTTCCTATCTGTGGTTCGGTTCGAAATGATACGACCTTGTATCGTCCTCAAGGTGTTGGGAAGATCCCTCGCCACGGGCTAGTTCGCAAGAAAAACTTTGAGCTGGTAGAGCAAACAGAAGATCGGGTGACTTTTGGGATAGAAGATACGGAAGAAACCTATCAGCAATATCCCTATCATTTCAGATTAGAAATTTCCTATCAATTGCTAGGTAAGAAGATTCAAGTTACCTATCGGGTTTACCATCTTGGTGATGAAGGAGTCATGCCGTTTTTTGTTGGTGGCCATCCAGGATTTAATTGTCCGTTAATGGCAGATGAAGGATTTGAAGATTACTACCTGGAATTCGAACAAGAAGAGACCTGTAGTATTCCAAAATCCTATCCGGAGACAGGCTTGTTAAACGTCTTTGATCGGACGCCTTTCTTACAGCAAGAAAAAATCTTGAATCTCAATTACGACCTCTTCCAAAAGGATGCCATTACCTTGGATTGTTTACAATCAAGAAGTGTGACACTCCGTTCTAGAAAGCACGAAAAGGGGATAAGTGTCCATTTTCCAGATTTTTCAAACTTGATTATCTGGACAACACCAAATAAAGGACCATTTATCGCTTTAGAACCTTGGTCTGGTTTATCCACTTCCCTTGAAGAGAGTGATTATCTAGAATATAAAAAACAAGTTCGACTCTTACCAGCAGGTCAAGTAGCAGAACTTGTATTTGAAATTGAAATTTTATAGAAAATAATGTTGTTGAATTTAGAACTTTCTATATTTGATTGAAAAATGAATGAATTGAAGGAGTATAATATGTCAGTTATTATTGGTGCGGATGCAGCAGGTATTCGCTTAAAAGAAGTAGTCAAAGAATATTTGGAATCAGAAGGTTTCCAAGTCGTGGACGTGACAGAAGAAGGGCAAGATTTTGTCGATGTGACCTTAGCTGTTGCAAAAGAAGTGAAACAAGCAGAAGATAATCTGGGTATTGTTATTGACGCTTACGGAGCTGGTCCATTTATGGTCGCAACTAAAATTAAAGGAATGGTTGCAGCAGAGGTTTCAGATGAGCGTTCCGCTTACATGACTCGTGGCCACAACAATTCTCGCATGATCACCATGGGGGCTCAAATCGTGGGTGATCAATTGGCCAAAAATATTGCCAAAGGTTTTGTAAACGGTAAGTATGACGGCGGTCGCCACCAAATCCGTGTCGATATGCTTAACAAGATGTGCTAAGGGGAGGAGTAAACGAATGAAAATTGCAATTGGATGTGACCATATTGTCACAAATGAAAAAATGGCTGTTTCTGAATTTTTGAAATCAAAAGGCTATGAAGTCCTTGACTTCGGAACCTATGACCATGCTCGGACCCACTATCCAATTTTTGGGAAGAAGGTTGGGGAAGCAGTAGTGAGTGGTCAAGCAGACCTTGGAGTATGTATTTGTGGAACTGGTGTTGGGATTAACAACGCGGTTAACAAGGTCCCTGGAATTCGTTCAGCTTTGGTCCGTGATATGACAACTGCACTTTATGCCAAAGAAGAACTCAATGCCAACGTCATTGGTTTTGGTGGGAAAGTAACTGGTGAGTTGCTCATGTGTGATATCATTGAAGCCTTCATTCATGCAGAATATAAACCAAGTGAAGAAAATAAGAAATTGATTGCCAAGATTCAACATTTAGAAACTCATAATGATCACCAAGAGGATGCAGATTTCTTTACAGAATTCCTTGAAAAATGGGACCGTGGTGAATACCACGACTAAGAGGTGAAGATATGATCTTAACTGTCACCTTGAATCCTTCCATTGATATTTCTTATCCCTTGGAAGAATTAAAGTTGGATACTGTGAATCGTGTGTCGGAAGTTTCTAAGACTGCTGGTGGGAAAGGATTAAATGTCACCCGTGTCTTAGCTGAGAGTGGTGAAACAGTTGGAGCAACAGGTTTTGTTGGGGGGACCAATGGTCAATTCATCAAGACCCATCTTCCACGAGATGTCCAATCCTTCTTCTATGATATTCTTGGAGATACACGGAACTGTATCGCTATCTTGCATGAAGGTAATCAAACAGAAATCTTAGAAGCGGGCCCAGAAATTATCCGGACAGAAGCTTTGGGATTCCTTCACCATTTTAAACTCCTCATGCCGACAGCAGATGTAATTGCTATTTCGGGAAGCCTTCCTACAGGTCTACCGGTGGACTATTATGCGAGCTTAATTGAGATTGCAGGAGAAGCAGGACGTAAGGTCGTACTTGATTCATCAGGAAAATCTTAGAAGCGGTTCTTCACTCACCATTCAAACCAACGGTGATTAAACCCAATCGCGAAGAATTATCTCAACTCTTAGGACGGGATGTTTCAGCGGATTTTGAGGACTTAAAAGAAGTTTTGAAAGACCCACTGTTTGAAGGAATCGAATGGATTATCGTCTCCTTAGGTGGAGATGGTGCTTTTGCCAAACATGGTGATGTCTTCTATAAGGTGGACATTCCAAAAATTGAAGTCGTCAACCCAGTGGGATCTGGTGATTCAACCGTGGCTGGTATCTCTGCTGGTCTCAGTAGCGGGAAGAATGACGCGGCACTTTTGACCCATGCCATGGTCCTAGGGATGCTAAATGCCCAAGAAAAGATGACAGGGCATGTCAATATGGCCCACTATGATGATTTGTATCAACAGATAAATGTAAAAGAGGTATAAGATGGTATTAACAGAACAAAAACGCAACTATTTAGAAAAATTGAGCACCAAAGAGGGCGTAATCTCAGCCTTGGCCTTTGACCAACGCGGCGCTTTGAAACGCCTCATGGCTCAATATCAAGATACAGAACCAACAGTGGCTCAAATGGAAGAATTGAAGGTCTTGGTGGCTGAAGAATTGACGCCATTCGCATCTTCTATGCTCTTGGACCCTGAGTATGGACTTCCAGCGACTAAGGTTTTGGATGCGGAAGCAGGGCTCTTGTTGGCTTATGAAAAAACAGGCTACGACACTTCAAGCACCAAGCGTCTACCAGACTGCCTCAACCTTTGGTCAGCTAAACGCATCAAAGAACAAGGTGCAGATGCGGTGAAATTCTTGCTCTACTATGATGTGGATAGTGCAGATGAACTCAACCAAGAAAAACAAGCCTACATCGAACGCATCGGTTCAGAATGTATGGCAGAAGAAATTCCATTCTTCCTTGAAATCTTGGCTTACGATGAAACAATCGCTGATGCAGGTTCTGTCGAATATGCTAAAGTGAAACCTCGCAAAGTCATCGAAGCGATGAAAGTCTTCTCAGACCCCCGCTTTAACATCGATGTTTTGAAGGTAGAAGTTCCTGTCAACGTCAAATACGTAGAAGGCTTTGGCGATGGGGAAATCGTGCATAGCCGTGAAGAAGCTGCAGCCTTCTTTAAAGAACAAGAAGCAGCAACCAACCTTCCATACATCTACTTGAGTGCAGGTGTTTCTGCTAAACTTTTCCAAGAAACCCTCGTCTTTGCGCATGAAGCAGGAGCGAACTTCAATGGAGTTCTTTGTGGCCGTGCAACTTGGGCTGGATCTGTAGAAGCCTACATCAAGAATGGGGAAGAAGCAGCTCGTGAATGGTTGCGTACCGAAGGTCGTCGCAACATTGAAGAACTCAACCAAGTCTTGGACCAAGTCGCAACTTCTTGGAAAGAGCGTATTTAATTATTTGTTCCTAACGTAATAATAGTCTTTCTAGTTCATCTAGAAGGGCTATTTTAATTATGCGGTTTACTTAGTTTGGTGAGTGACAGCTTCCACTTTTTAAAAGATGGACATGATTGGCTATAGAATAAAAAAGGATATTAGATTATGCAAGGATTTCATAAAATCAAATATGTGTTCTCTCAATCCATTCATTCGATATCCTAATCAAATTGATAATCAAATTGTAATGATTTTGTAGATATTTATGTGAATTATTCACATTTTTTCCTTTTTTTAAATGTTCTGATGTATAATAGTACTATATCAATGAAGGAATTAAGATATGGAAAACATTGTATACAGAGAAGCGAAAACGAACGAGTACAAAATAATAGGAAAAATTTGTTCCGATGCTTTTATGAATTATCCGTTTTTAACCGTCATTAAAGAAGATTTAAAAAAGCCTGAATACTATCCGTCCTTTATCGAACTATTGCATACCTTGTTAGTTAAGCTGTACATCAAAGGGGAAACTTGCTTAGTTACTGAACGAGACGGGGAAATCCTAGCAGTGGGGCTGTTGCAACAAAGATTTTTCAATAATCTCTTATCTACTAAATGGGATTTTTAAGTTATTCCGTTATATCACACCGTTGAATTTGCTGAAGTACCTAGATCTCGTAGAACGTTCAGAACAGCATTTGAAAAAGTCCGGTAACTTTGACTGGTATTTAATGATGTTTGCTGTGAGCCCAACTGTTCAGGGCCAAGGGGTTGGTAGTCATTTCCTCCAAAATGGAATTGAACCTTATGTTAAGGAAAAAGGGTGTAAACGTTTGGGCTTGATTACGAGTACGGAACAAAATGTGTTTTTCTATGAGAAGAATGACTTCGTCCTTTTAGATTCAATGGTTCTAGATTATGGAAAGCAGACTGTTGGGAATTGGGCTTTTTTAAAGACCCTTGATGACGAATCTTAGATGATTAAAAAAGGAGCTCTTGGAAGCTCCTTTTAGCATGCAAACAGATGATTGTTAGATTATTTAGGTGTTTTTTTGTTCTGGATCCAGCTTGGATTGTTGATGCTTGATATAGGTCAGTTTTTCCTCTCGGCTCTTCCGTTTAAATAGAGCTTCCGCTGACATGGCAGCTCTTTTGTCGGGGAAAGATTCCTGGTAGATCAAGGTCACAGGAAGTCTGGGACGTGTATATTTGGCGCCTTTCCCAGCATTGTGGGTTTTGATACGGCGTTCGGTATCGGTGGTGTAGCCAGTATAGAGGGTCCCATCTGCACACTGGACTACATACATATAAGCTTTAGTTTCCATAATAAATCTCATGAATCTCCGGCGTATAGCTTCCATCTTCCTCATGGATGAACAGTGGAGGAAGAATTTTTAGACCATCCCGCGATCCATCTTTAATGGCCTCAATGAGGAGCATGTTGGCATCTTTATGGACCTTGGGATAGACAAATTGAATCCGTTTAGGTGCCAGGTTGTAGTGTTTCATGGTTTCAATGATATCTAAAAACCGATCCGGACGGTGCACCATGACGAGTCGACCATTGGACTTAAGAGTCCGTTGGGCCACTTGACAAATTTGGTCCAAATTGGTGGTGATCTCGTGACGGGCTAGCAAATAATGAGGACTTTCGTTTAAATTGGAGTGCTCATCGACCTAAAATAGGGAGGATTACAGAGGATAATGTCAATCTTACTACCGGGGAAATGGTGAGGCAAGTTTTTAAGATCATCTGTAATCATGGACATACGGTCAGAAAGACCATTTAATTGGATAGAACGTTCCGCCATATCCGCTAGTCTTTCCTGTATTTCTACTCCAACGATGGTTGCTTTCGTGCGTTTGCTAGCAAAGAGTCCAACAGCACCATTGCCAGCACAAAGATCGACAATCAGACCATGGTTGGGCAGTTTAGGAAAGCGCGACAGGAGGACACTGTCAATAGAATAGCTAAAAACCTCTCTGTTCTGAATAATTTTTACATCACTAGAAAATAGTTGGTTGACGCGTTCACCGTCTTTTAATTCGATATCGTTCATGGCTCTATTATAGCATGAAAAGAGGATGGCGAAAAGCTAGGAAAGGGATAAGAAAAAAATAAGGACAGAACTTTTGTTCTATCCTTATCCAAGAGTTGTTTAATTAAACTCATATTTTTGATAAATCGTAGCCAAGATGAAGACCCCTGTAAAGAGGGACATCAAGGCAAGGTAGACTGGGAAAGTCATAGCTGTCAATGTTCCGATTTCAATCAGACCTTTCAAGTAAAAGGCAGAAAGGTAGAAACCACAGACTGAGAAGATGATTAAGAGACCTCGCCAGATATTGAGTGGCAAACAAGCCCGAATGACGGACAAGAAACCAATAGATCCTAACAAGTAGTAGGAAAGGGTAGACATGTCCAGGCTAGACCAGCCATGATGAGCTCCCCATAAACGAACAAATAAGACGCTAAAGACAACCATCAAGGCATTTGGTAAGGCCAGATGCAAGGAGCGTTTGAGGAAGTGTTTTTCCACCGGCTTAATGTTTCGTTCAAAGGTTAAGACAAATGGAGGGAATCCTTCAACAAACTGGTCAATGAGAGTAATCTGAATTGGAATAAATGGGAAAATCAACAAGTAGTTGACATCAAAGAAAAGAGCACTTGCGATACAGATAATGGCCAGGATGAAGGAGTAAATGGTCTTGATAAAGAAGATAGGAGCAATCCGTCCAATGTTATTGACCACCCGACGTCCTTCAAAGAGAATTTCTGGAACATCATTGAAGTCTGAGTTTAGTAAGACGAGATTGGCAATTTGACGGGTTGCAGGATCTCCTTCAGCCATCACGATGGAGCAGTCAGCTTCTCGTAAGGCTAAAATATCATTGACTCCGTCTCCTGTCATGGCAGTGGTTCGACCAGCAGCTTTGAGGGTTTGAATCAAGAGTTTCTTTTGATGAGGAGAAACCCGTCCAAATAGCTGTACTTTCTGCTAGGTCCACCAACTCATCGTCCTCAATCTTGGAACAGTCAATATAACTTTCATAGCTTTCAAAACCAGCTTCCTTAGCAATGTAAGAAACAGTGACTGGATTATCACCAGAGATAATTTTTAGATCTACATCTTGGGAGCGAAGATAATCCAAGGTTTCGGCAGCCCCTTCGCGGATTGGATCGAGGATTTCAATGACGGCGATTGCTTCTACATCACTTGGCAAAGTCAAATCATGCATATCGATGGCTTCCACACTGCGAGCTAAAATCAAGACTCGTGATCCATGGGCTTGGGCTTCCAATACCGCTGGAGGATTTTCTTTGAGGAGCATTTCTGGGGCCCCTAAATAAATGGTTCCCAAGTTGGTCAGGGTCATGGCCCCCCATTTTCGATCACTTGAAAATGGAATGATTGATTCGGCTGTATAAGCGTGTTCTAACTCGCCATATGCTTTGCGGATAGCTTGGGCAGTTGGGTTGTTATCCTCAGAATTTTGCATATAGGCAGCGAGAATAACTTCGATAGTTTCTTCAGAAAGTGTTCAGACAGGGAGTGAATGCCTTTGACGGTCATTTTTCCTTGGGTGATAGTTCCTGTCTTATCCAAACAAAGAGTATCGACACGAGCCAAGGTTTCTACAGAGTACATCTCTTGGACCAAGACCTTGCGCATCCCTAACTTGATCACTGCTGTCAAGAGAGAGGTCACTGTCAGAAGGGCAATCCCTTTTGGCAACATGCCTAAGAGAGCAGTGGAAGAGGTAATCACAGAATCTTTCATTGGAAGCAGTTTAATCAAAAAGGCTTCACAGAAGAGAGCAATTCCAAATGGGATAATAATCTTTCCAGTAAAACTAGAGATTTTTGCGAGATTATAGAGAATGCGGGAATTGATGGGTTTGAGAGTTTTTGCCTCTACCATTAATTTATTAGCATAGTTATTGGCCCCCACACGACTGACACGAGCGTAGACCTGACCACTCGCTAAGAAGCTTCCGGATAGAAGTTCATCTCCCTCTTCCTTGAGAACCAAGTCACTTTCTCCTGTGAGCATGGCTTCGTTGGCTTCAGCAACTCCCTTTTGAACGATGGCATCACTTGGAATTTGGTCTCCAGCAGATAACTTAATCAGGTCACCAAGGACAATCTCTTCTGGATCAATGGTTTCTTCTTCCCTGGCTCGGATGACAGTGACGAGCTCCTTACTCATCAAGTTCAATTTATCAATCATCCGTTTAGCGCGGAGCTCTGTGGCAATTCGGATAAGGCATTAAAGCAGATGACTGCAAAAAAGACCAGGTTGCTCCAGGCTTGTACCGCAGCTAAAGCGAGGGCGATCACAAAGTTCAAAGCATTAAACAAGGTGAAGACATTGCGCTTGATGATTTGCCAGGTACTGGTACTGGTATTCGCTTTAAATTCGTTGGTTTGGCCACGCTGTATTTTTTTGCGGACCTCTTCATGGGTTAATCCCTTTAATTCATTCATTTCCATAAAAACATCATATCATTTTTTTAAGAAAAAGACTAGGTGCAGTCGGTTTGTTGAGTCATCCAGTTTTTGAAAAGATTTGCGGGGAAGAGAAGGATAAGGTATAATGAATAAACAAGAGAAATATCAAAGGAGACAGCATGTTTTATACCTATTTACGTGGCTTAGTGACCTTTATTTTATGGGTTCTGAATGGAAATGCTCATTACCATCATAAGGAACTGATTCCGAGTCAAGAGGAAAATTACATTCTCGTAGCTCCTCATCGGACTTGGTGGGATCCTGTCTACATGGCCTTTGCGACCAAACCCAAGCAATTTATCTTTATGGCTAAGAAAGAACTCTTTACCAATCGGATTTTTGGATGGTGGATTCGCATGTGCGGGGCTTTCCCAATTGACCGTGAAAATCCAGGTGCAACAGCGATTAAATACCCAGTGAATATGCTCAAAAAAAGCAAGCGTTCCTTGATTATGTTTCCAAGTGGAAGTCGCCATTCTCAGGATGTTAAGGGTGGAGTTGCCGTGATTGCCAAGATGGCCAAGGTACGTATTATGCCTGTCACTTATACGGGTCCAATGACCTTGAAAGGACTAGCGACCTGTGAACGGGTTGACATGAACTTTGGGCACCCTATTGATATCTCTGATATTGCAAAAATGAACGATGAGGGAGTGGAAGAAGTTGCAAGACGTATCCAGGATGAGTTTGATCGCTTAGATGCAGAATCTCAGGCACTCCGCAATGAACGGAAACCTTTTATCCTCATCCGTTTGTTGAAGTTTTTACTGTTGCCATTTGTCTTGGTTGTCGCTTTACTGACCCTCTTGTTTAGTTATATCGCAAGTTTCGTTTGGGATCCCGACAAGCATCGGAAGGACTAAGCAGTACTCTAGATAAAAGAATGTCAAAAATCATGTGATTTTTGACATTCTTTTTTTATTTCTTCGATTTTTTACGAATAATAAAAATAAAAGGGGTATTTATGGAGACGTGGATTGAGAAGATCAAGGAATATAAACTGTTTTTCGGTTTGGCTGCTGTGGGGCTAGTGATGGGAGGAGTATTTGTCTTTTGGCCTAAGCAACCCCCACAAGCACCGGAAACGGTCATTTCCCAGTTAGAAATGGTGGATCAGGAGGCTTCTCCTAAGGAAGACACAAGACTCCCTTCTAGCTCTCAACAGAGGAGTGAGGAAAAGACGGACTCCTCTCAAGAGAAAATCATGGTGGATGTGAAGGGAGCTGTCAGACAGGCAGGGGTCTACGAACTTCCAGTGGGGAGCCGGGTCTATGATGCTGTCCAAAAAGCAGGAGGGATGACAGACGAAGCTAACAGCCAATCCGTCAACTTAGCGCAAAAATTGGAGGATGAGTCCATCGTCTATGTTGCTAAGAATGGAGAGGAGGTATCTCCAATTGCGTCCGCATCTGCATCTGCTGGGACGACCGGTGGCGAAAAGCAGTCAAAAGATGGAAAGGTCAATCTCAATACGGCAACAGAAGCAGAACTACAGACGATTTCTGGGATAGGTCAAAAGCGAGCCCAAGATATCATTGCTTATCGAGAGGAAAAAGGAAAATTTCAGTCTATTGATGAACTGAAAAATGTTTCTGGGATTGGCCAAAAGACGCTAGAAAAGTTAAAAGAGCATGTTACAGTGGATTAGAAGTCTCAACATTCATCCATTTCATCTCACCCTGCCGGTTTTAGCTCTCTATTTCTGGATGTACACAGGACACTGGCTCGCTTCGATCTTCCTTCTGGCCTTCTTCATCTTGTTTAGGAGACGCTACGATGGCAAACGATTTCTGTGCCTCATAGGGTTTCTTTCCCTTTTTGCCCTTTGTTTTGCTTTCCGGATTGAACAAGGAAAACAAGAGTCAAGGGATCATAGGGTCCCAAGGGTCATTCAGCTTTTACCGGATACCATCAAGGTGAATGGAGATGCTTTATCCTTTCGTGCCAAGTCAGGTAGCCGTACTTTTCAGGTTTTCTACCAGCTTCAGTCAGAGGAAGAACAAGCCTATTTTAAACACCTGGATCATGGGCTAGAATTACGGATCAAAGGGGAATTAGAACCCCCGACAAAACAGCGTAATTTTATGGGCTTTGATTATCAGGCTTATCTGAAAACACAAGGGATTTATCACCTTTTGAAAATCAGTCACATTCTTGAAAAGAGACCTGCTGAGCCTAGAGATTTCATAGGTCTGCTGTCTAGTTGGAGGCGAAAGGCGCTTGTATGGGTTCACCAGCATTTTCCCCAGCCCATGAGCCACTATATGACGGGCTTGCTTTTTGGTTTTTTAGATGTAGAGTTTGAAGAAATGAGCCAGCTGTATTCGAACTTGGGGATTATCCATTTGTTTGCCTTGTCGGGCATGCAGGTTGCCTTCTTCCTAGATGCCTTTCGACGCTTCTTTCTCCGCTTGGGACTGGAGCAGGAAAAGGTTGCCTACCTCCTCTATCCGTTTTCGCTTCTTTATGCTGGGATGACAGGCTTTTCGGTTTCGGTTGTTCGAAGCCTCTTACAGAAACTCCTGGCCCAGGCTGGGCTCAAAGAAATGGAAAATATGGGAGTCACTCTCCTCTTATTACTCCTTCTTTTACCGTCCTCCTTGTTGACTGCTGGAGGTCTCTTATCCTGCGCCTACGCCTTTATATTGACACTAACCTCTTCCGAAGAGGAGAAGGAGGGAATCCGAAAAGTCATCAAGGAGAGTCTAGTGTTAACACTAGGGGTTCTTCCTGTTCTCATTTTTTTCTTTGGAGAATACCAACCCTGGTCCCTTCCTCTAACCTTTATTTTTTCTCTCTTATTTGACCTTCTGTTGTTGCCAGGACTAAGTGTCGTCTTTCTCCTCTCTTTTCTGTATCCCTTGACCTTCTGGAATCCTTTCTTTGTCTGGATGGAAAAAAGTATGGAGTATATAGCGAGCTTCACTAGTCAATCCTTGGTTTTCGGGCAACCAAGCATCTATTTTTTCATCTTGCTCTTGTGCTTGCTAGCTTGCCTCTATGAGATGCGAAAGGTTAAGAAATGGAGATACCTGTTCCTACTCTTAATATGCTCTGTATTTGCTATCGTGAAGCATCCTTTAGAAAATGAGATTACCATCATTGATATTGGTCAAGGTGATAGTATTTTGCTACGTGATTGGCGTGGGAAAACCATTTTAATTGATACAGGAGGAAAAGTGGACTTTGGCAAAAAGGAGGAATGGAAGAAGCGAAGGTTTACTAGCAATGCAGAACGGACCCTGATCCCCTATCTTAAGAGCAGGGGGATTGACCAGATTGATCATATGATTCTCACGCATACTGACACAGATCACATGGGAGATTTGGAAGTGCTTGCGGCTAAGGTTAGTATTAAGGAAATCAACATTTCCAAGGGGAGCTTAAAAAAAGACTCTTTTGTCCGTTTGCTCAAACGGTTGAACTTACCGGTAAAAACGTTGGAGGCTGGTGATCAATTGTCGATCTTTGATGGGAGTGCAGAAGTCCTCTATCCGGTAGAAATAGGAGATGGGAGTAATAACGATTCCATTGTTCTTTATGGCCGCTTTTATGGGTTGTCCTTCCTTTTTACAGGAGATTTAGAAGAAGAAGGGGAAAAGACCTTGTTAGCCCGTTATCCTCAACTGCGCGTAGATGTGCTAAAAGCAGGCCACCATGGTTCTAAGGGATCTTCTCACCCTGCCTTCTTAGAGAAAATCCAAGCAAAAATTGCCTTGATATCTGCGGGTGAAAAAAATCGTTATCAGCACCCTCATCAGGAAACCTTGGAGCGTTTCAAAGAGTTACAAATGACTGTTTTTCGTACAGACCAGCAAGGAGCGATTCGTTTTAGAGGGTGGAATCAGTGGACGATTGAAACCGTTCGATAGGAGCTGTTTGATTTCTAGCTTGAAAATTGCTATGATAAAGTCAAGGAAATGAGGTTACAAGTATGAAATCATTACAGTTGTTTTGGACGCAATATGCTGATTTTTCAAGAAGATCAGATAGAAAAGAATTTTGGATCAGCCAAGCCTGGCATTTACTATTTACAAGTCCATTTTGGATTTACCAATTGGTCTTACTCTTTTCAAATTCGAAATCAGAGGAAGAGGTGATTCCCTTGACCGGGATGGACGTTTCAGCTTGGTTCAGCATTTTTTTTCTCCTTTATCTCTATCTTATTTTTGTTCCCCAGCAAGCAGTAGTCGTTCGGCGTTTGAGAGATGCAGGTCTTCATTGGTCTTTGATTTTCCTATTTCTAGGCCCTATCTTGCTCTACCTTTTATCTCCTATTTCCATTTTTCTAGTCTTAGCTCTTGCGGGTTTGCTCTGCTTGGCTTGTCTCCTGGTCCTTCCAAGTGCTAGACTTGCACAACCGGACCAGAATGCTTCTCAAGGATTTGCTTCGACAAATCCAGTGGTCTCTTCGCCAAGTATGCCATCCCATTTGATGGATCCCAACAGTTTTTCAGCTATTCCCCAGATTGTTTCGGCTCCACCAACTCCACTAGAGAAAGCTCCGCTTGAAAAAAAAATGGAATCGGAACAGCCCCAGCATCAGTTTAGAGAGTGGAATGAGGTACCTTCAGAACATGCAGGCTTTACAAACAATTAAAAAAATCAGTGCCGAGAACCTTCCTCCTATCCTGGTTTTATCAGGGGATGACATCGGTCAGTTTGAGTGGATGAAAGAGCAACTTTTAAAGAAAGTTGGCTACGATTCGTCTGATTTGAACTATTCCTATTTTGACATGAAGGAAACAGCTTATTCTGAAGTCGAGCTTGACTTGGTTAGCCTTCCATTTTTTGCGGATGAAAAAATAGTGATTTTGGATCATTTTGTCGATGTGACGACCGCAAAAAAAAGATACCTGTCAGATGATGAATTGCAGTCATTTGAAGGATACTTATCAGCACCTTTAGAAACGACTCGCTTGATTGTCATTGCGGAAGGAAAACTGGATAGCAAACGAAGAATTGTCAAGCTCTTAAAAAGGGATGCCCAGTTGCTGGAAGCAACTGAATTAAAGGAACAGGAGTTGCGTGCCCATTTCACGGAAGAGATCAAGTCTCTAGGGCTAGCGATTGATTCACAAGCCTTCGACCAACTTTTAATCAAATCTGGCTTTGATTTTAGTGAGATTCAGAAAAACTTGGAGTTTCTTAAAACCTACAAGGGCGCTTCAAGCATCACTATCACAGATATAGAAGAGGCTATTCCAAAGACACTTCAGGATAACCTGTTTGATCTGATCCAGATGATCCTAAAGAAACAAATTGATCCCGCCCGTAGTTTGGTCAAGGACCTTCGGTTGCAAGGAGAGGATGAAATCAAGCTCTTGGCCATTTTATTGAGTCAGTTCCGCATCTACACACAGGTCAAGTTGTTGAAGCAAGGGGGAAGAACAGAATCCCAAATTGTTTCAGACCTATCAGAGCTGACCGGCCGAAAAGTGAACCCCTACCAAGTCAAATTTGCTTTAAGGGATAGTAGAGGGATTTCTCTTTCTTATTTGGAGCAGGCGATTTGTCTTTTGATTAATACCGACTTTCAAATGAAATCGGGAACTTATGAGAAAGACTATCTATTTGATTTGGCTGTACTAAAGCTATCTAACCCATCTGTGTAAGCAGAATAGTTGAATAAATTAGATGATTGCGTTATCATTTTTATATACATAAAGAAATAGAGGTATTTTCCATGGCAATTATTTTACCAGATCTTCCGTACGCATACGATGCATTGGAACCATACATTGATGCTGAAACCATGCACTTGCACCATGACAAACACCATCAAACATACGTAAACAATGCAAATGCAGCTCTTGAAAAACACCCTGAAATTGGTGAAGACCTTGAAGCTTTGTTGGCAGATGTAGAATCTATCCCAGCTGATATCCGCCAAGCGCTTATCAACAATGGTGGTGGACACTTGAACCACGCTCTTTTCTGGGAATTGATGACTCCTGAAAAGACAGCTCCTTCAGCAGAACTTGCAGCAGCAATCGATGAAACTTTGGTTCATTTGAAGAATTCCAAGCAGCCTTCACTGCAGCAGCAACAACTCGTTTCGGTTCTGGATGGGCTTGGTTGGTTGTGAACAAAGAAGGCAAGCTTGAAGTGACTTCAACTGCAAACCAAGATACACCAATCTCAGAAGGGAAGAAACCAATCTTGGGCTTGGACGTTTGGGAACATGCATACTACGTGAAATACCGCAATGTTCGTCCTGACTACATCAAAGCTTTCTTCTCAGTTATTAACTGGAACAAAGTAGACGAACTCTACGCAGCAGCTAAATAAGCTTTCATAATAAAAAAGTTTGGATCAAAAGGTAGCTTAACAGAGCCTTTTGATTCAGGCTTTTTATGTTTCAAATGGGTCAAAATAGACTCAAATGAATCTTCCGTTTTGGAAGGGATATTTCTTGCGTTTATACCTGAAAATGATACACTAGAAGAGTATGTGAAAGTGAGGAGAAAGCCTTCCTAGATAAGGAAGAAGCCTGTGTCACTTTTTCTGAAAAAACTGTACTTCAACAAAAGGGAGAATGAAAATGACAAGTATTACGATTACAAAAGGAGCAGTGGATACGCCACTTTATCTAAAAATGCTCAACCGGCATGGTTTAATTGCGGGAGCTACTGGGACAGGGAAAACCGTGACTCTAAAAGTCATAACTGAAAAATTAAGTCAGCAAGGGATTCCGGTGTTTCTAGCAGATATCAAGGGAGACCTTTCAGGTCTTGCCAAAGCTGGACAATGGACGCCAAAGATGGAAGAGCGCTATAAGCTACTAGGTATTACAGATCCTTTTGAACCTCAAGCTTTTCCAGTTCGCTTATGGGATGTCTTTGGTCAAGCAGGCCATCCAGTCCGTGCAACAATTGAAGGAATGGGCTCTCTTTTGCTAGCTCGCTTATTGGACCTCAACGAAACACAAACAGGGATTTTGGCTATCGTCTTTAAATTAGCCAAAGAAAAAAATTGGCCTTTGATTGATTTGAAGGATTTGCAGAGCCTTTTGAAGGAAGTGTATGACCATGCATCAGATTATTCAGCTCAATACGGCAATATCAGTAAACAATCAGTAGGAGCTATTCAACGAAGCTTGTTAGTGCTAGAGCAAGAGGGGGCAGATCAATTCTTCGGAGAGCCTGCCTTGGATCTTCAAGATTTTATGCAATTGGACAGCAGTGGACGAGGCTACATCAACATTCTATCAGCGACTCGTCTTTTCAACTCCCCTAAGCTCTATTCAACCTTCCTTATCTGGATGTTGTCTCGTCTGTTCGAGACCTTACCAGAAGTTGGAGATCTAGAAAAACCAAAATTTGTCTTCTTCTTTGATGAAGCCCACCTCTTGTTTAATGATGCGAGCAAGCTCTTCCTTGAAAAAGTTGAGCAAGTCGTTCGCCTTATCCGGTCTAAAGGAGTGGGGATCTACTTTATTACACAGAATCCTCAAGATCTCCCTGAGTCTGTATTGGCCCAGCTTGGGAATCGTGTTCAACATGCCTTGCGTGCCTATACGCCAAAAGAAATGAAAGCTATTAAAGTTGCTGCTCAAAGCTTTCGACCAAACCCAGAATTTGATACGGAAACTGTCTTGACGGAGTTGGGAACAGGGGAAGCTCTCGTCTCCTTCCTAAATGAAAAGGGGCAACCAAGTGTGGTGGAACGTTCTTATATTTTGTCTCCACAATCGAGCTTTGATTTGTTAAACGAGAGTGAACAGTTGGCCTTGATTACCAGCTCTCCTTTCCATCAAAAATATGCTGTTCGAGTAGACAATGAATCAGCTTATGAAAAGTTGACTGAAAAATCTGCTAGAGAAGAGAAGGAAAAGGAGCGGGAAGAGGAAGAAAAGACCAGAGTAGCAGAGGAAAAGACTAGTCAAAAACGGAGTCCGGGCCGTCCGCGGAAATCTAGTTTAGAAAAGGCCAAAGATTCCTTTATCAGTTCCTTGTTCCGTACCATTGCGCGTGAAGTGGCAAAACTAATCATGGGATCCTTTAAGCGGAAATAAGACAGTCAAAAGGGGATGGATTCTTAGGATATGAAGAAGGATTGACCTAGAAATCGCTAAAAAATTTCTTCTAGAAGAAATCGTTTTCTGAACTGGAAATACCTTGTTATTTTAAAGAGAATCTTTTATAATTAACTTCATATGAAAAAAATATTTAATGTTCGATCGATCATGATTGTGTTGGGGATTTTATTATGTATAGGAGGAGTTGGAGCGTTAACTTACCTCCATCTTTATCAGGCTCCTGCCTCGTCGCTTGCTCAAGATGGAACGACGGCTCAAGCAGTGGACTCCAAGCAAGAGAAGCAAGCACTCCAACCTCCTCGTGTCAAAACTCCTGAGGAGAAACAAGCTGTCATGGATCAAGACCGTGAAACCATGGAGAATTTAGGTCTTGTCTATGATTATGCCAATAAAGGCTTGGTAGAAGTAGTACAAGACTACATGACTGAATATGGTATTGATCCTTCCCAAATTACCTTTACCTACAAAAATCCTGCGACAGGCCAACAGTTTTCAATGAATGAGTTACAGCCGATGACAGCTGGAAGTACCTATAAACTGCCCCTCAATATGTTGGTCGTGGATGAAGTCGATGCAGGGAAGTTAAACTTAACGGATGAATTTGATATTACCAATACTTACTACGAGTACCTTGGAGAGCACGATAATTATGTAGCTGCCTTTGGTGGCGCTATGACGATTCCAGATATGCAGCGTTATTCTCTTGTCTACTCAGAAAATACGCCGGCATATGCCTTGGCCGACCGCTTTGGTGGTATGGACAATGTCTATGAGAAGTATAAAAATATGGAAAATCCCGGGCAGAAATAAAAACCATTAGTCCTGAAAACAAAACGACTTCTGATTACTATATTCAAGTCTTAGACTATCTTTGGAATCACAAAGAAAAATATGCGACCTTGCTAGAATTGATCGGAGAGTCCTTCCCGAATGAATACTACAAACGGTATTTACCAGATTTAGTCATTCAGCAAAAACCTGGTTATGTAGCAGAAGCCCTCAATGTCGAAGCCATCGTTTACGAACAAACACCCTACCTCATCTCGATTTTTACAGCTGGTCTAGGGGGAACTACTCCAGAAAGTACGGAGATCAGTGGCTACGGTCTTCATTTACTTGGTCAACTCTGCTATGTGATTAATGAATGGCACCGTGTAAATGTCAACTAACGATTTTGAACCTTTCCCAAAAACGTTTTGGGAAGGTTTTTTCTTAGCAAAGATAAGTTTCATGGTTAAAATCTTGGTGACATTCTTTGAGGTCAGTGAATAAATATGATATAATAACTAAAGAACCCAAAGAAAGAATAGAAATGATTACAAAAGAAGATTATCAGTTGATTCGCTCCCATCCAGCTTTCTCTGCGATTCCAGTTGAAAAATTTGATAAATTAGCTGTAGAAATTCATTATAGAGAAATCCCAAAGGGACAGATCCTATTTTTTGCCGGTGATAAGCGCGATCGAATTTTTTTAGTGGTAAAAGGCTATGTTCGTATTGAGGAGTTTGACTCTTCAGATACCTTCTCGTATATGGATTACATCAAAGAAGGAGCCGTCTTCCCATACGGTGGTATGTTTACAGATTCCAATTATCACTATACAGCCACTTCCATGACAACCGTTAAATACTTCAGTATTCCTGTTCAGCTTTATGAGGAAATTGTCCAGTCCAGTATGAAACAAGTTCTCTTTATAACGAGAAAACTTTCAAAAATATTGGAATTTCAGGAGTTGCGACTTCGCAATGTGGTTGCAGCCAGTGCCAGTGATCGTGTGATCCAATCCTTAGCTCTACTCTGTAAGGATTATCAAAAGTCTGGGCCAACTATTCCTTTTCCAATGAGTATGAAGGAGTTGGCTAGATTAGCTGCGACGACGAGAGAAACGGTCAATCAAGTGTTAAAGAAGCTCCTAGAAGAGGAGAGAATCGAGTACAAGCATAAGAAATTAACTTTCTTGATCTTCCATTCTTTTTAGATAGTTTTGAAGAAGTCTAATAGGGCTTCTTTTATTTTCTGTCAAAAACGTTAAAAAGTTTCAAAAATCAAATAAAAAAATATTTACTTGCAAAAAGAATATATTTAGCAAAATATTCAAAGAAAGCGGTTCATTTTTCATAAAACAAGGGTAATATTTAAAAAAGTGTCAGATTATTGGCATTCGTAATGGAAGATTGACTGTGAAAGCGGTACCAATTGGTGATAAAATAAAACCTGTAAACGGGATTAGCTAAGCTAAACCGCAAGAAGAAGGAGGACTATAGATGTCTACACACCCAATTCATGTTTTCTCAGAAATTGGAAAACTGAAAAAAGTTTGTTTGCACCGTCCAGGTAAAGAGTTGGAAAACTTGATGCCTGACTATCTTGAACGTCTTCTTTTTGATGATATTCCTTTCTTGGAAGATGCTCAAAAAGAACACGACGCATTTGCTGAAGCACTTCGTAACGAAGGAATTGAAGTACTTTATCTTGAACAGTTAGCTGCTGAGTCATTGACTTCTCCAGAAATTCGCGATCAGTTCATCGAAGAATACCTTGAAGAAGCGAACATTCGTGGACGCCAAACAAAAATTGCGATCCGTGAATTGCTTCACAGCATTGAAGACAACCAAGAATTGGTTGAAAAAACAATGGCAGGGGTTCAAAAAGCTGAACTTCCAGAAATTCCTGAAGAAGCAAAAGGATTGACAGACCTTGTTGAATCTGACTATCCATTTGCAATCGACCCAATGCCAAACTTGTACTTCACACGTGACCCATTTGCTACAATTGGTAATGCAGTATCATTGAACCACATGTACGCAGATACACGTAACCGTGAAACTTTGTATGGTAAATACATCTTCAAATACCACCCAGTTTATGGTGGAAAGTTGAACTTGTCTACAACCGTGAAGAAGATACTCGTATCGAAGGTGGAGATGAGTTGGTACTTTCTAAAGATGTATTGGCAGTTGGTATCTCACAACGTACAGATGCTGCATCAATCGAAAAATTGTTGGTAAACATCTTCAAGAAGAACGTTGGCTTCAAGAAAGTATTGGCCTTCGAATTTGCGAACAACCGTAAATTCATGCACTTGGATACAGTATTCACAATGGTGGACTACGATAAATTCACCATCCACCCTGAAATCCAAGGTAACCTTCGCGTCTTCTCTGTAACTTATGAAAACGAACAATTGAAGATCGTTGAAGAAAAAGGTGATTTGGCTGAATTGCTTGCTGAAAACCTTGGTGTAGAAAAAGTTACTTTGATTCCTTGTGGTGATGGCAATGTGGTTGCTGCTGCTCGTGAACAATGGAACGACGGTTCAAATACTCTTACAATCGCACCTGGTGTGGTAGTTGTATACGACCGTAACACTGTTACCAACAAGAAATTAGAAGAATACGGACTTCGTTTGATCAAGATCCGCGGAAGTGAATTGGTTCGCGGTCGTGGTGGACCTCGTTGTATGTCAATGCCATTCGAACGTGAAGAAATCTAATCATCCTTCTATAGGTTAGACGGGCTCAGTGTCTAAACTGAGCCTTCTAAACTGGTTGACAGGATCCAATCAAGCATAATAAAAGGAGATAATTAATGACAACTTCAGTATTCCAAGGACGTAGCTTTTTAGCAGAAAAAGACTTTACACGTGCAGAGTTAGAATACCTTATCGGACTTTCAGCTCACTTGAAAGACCTTAAAAAACGCAACATCCAACACCACTACCTAGCTGGTAAAAACATTGCGCTTTTGTTTGAAAAAACTTCAACTCGTACTCGTGCAGCCTTCACTACTGCAGCCATCGACCTTGGTGCTCACCCAGAATACCTTGGTGCAAACGACATCCAACTTGGTAAAAAAGAATCTACAGAAGATACTGCTAAAGTTCTTGGACGTATGTTTGACGGTATCGAATTCCGTGGTTTCAGCCAACGCATGGTTGAAGAATTGGCTGAATTCTCAGGTGTTCCAGTATGGAACGGTTTGACTGACGAATGGCACCCAACTCAAATGCTTGCAGACTACTTGACTGTTCAAGAAAACTTTGGACGCCTTGAAGGTTTGACACTTGTGTACTGTGGTGATGGACGTAACAACGTTGCAAACAGCCTTCTTGTAACAGGTGCTATCCTTGGTGTGAACGTACACATCTTCTCACCAAAAGAACTCTTCCCAGAACAAGAAATTGTTGAATTGGCAGAAGGATTCGCAAAGAAAGTGGCGCTCATATCTTGATCACTGAAGATGCTGACGAAGCTGTGAAAGGTGCAGATGTACTTTACACTGACGTTTGGGTATCTATGGGTGAAGAAGACAAATTTGCAGAACGCGTTGCCCTTTTGAAACCTTACCAAGTAAACATGGAATTGGTTAAGAAAGCTGATAACGAAGACTTGATCTTCTTGCACTGCTTGCCAGCTTTCCACGACACAAACACTGTTTATGGTAAAGATGTTGCTGAAAAATTCGGCGTAGAAGAAATGGAAGTTACTGACGAAGTGTTCCGCAGCAAATATGCTCGTCACTTTGACCAAGCTGAAAACCGTATGCACACAATCAAAGCGGTGATGGCAGCTACTCTTGGTAACTTGTACATTCCAAAAGTTTAAGACTTTATAACCGTATACCAACAGCTATAGGGGCTGGACTGCTAGCTTTAGTCCTGCCCCTATTTTTTATAGAAAGGGAAAACCTATGTCAAGAAAAATCGTCGTTGCTTTGGGAGGAAACGCCATCCTTTCATCTGATCCTTCTGCAAAAGCTCAACAAGAAGCACTTGTAGAAACAGCAAAACACTTAGTAAAATTAATCAAAAATGGGGATGACTTGATCATCACTCACGGAAATGGTCCTCAAGTAGGAAACCTTTTGCTCCAACACTTGGCAGCAGATTCTGAAAAGAACCCAGCTTTCCCGTTGGATTCATTGGTTGCAATGACTGAAGGAAGCATTGGCTACTGGCTTCAAAACGCTCTTCAAAATGCTCTTCTTGAAGAAGGAATTGAAAAAGACGTTGCTTCAGTTGTGACACAAGTCGTTGTAGATAAGAACGATCCAGCTTTTGTTAACCTCAGCAAACCAATTGGCCCATTCTACTCAGAAGAAGAAGCAAAAGCAGAAGCTGAAAAATCAGGTGCAACTTTCAAAGAAGATGCTGGTCGTGGCTGGCGTAAAGTTGTTGCTTCACCAAAACCAGTGGATATCAAAGAAATCAATACCATCCGTACCTTGTTGAACGACGGACAAGTCGTTGTCGCTGCTGGTGGTGGCGGTATCCCAGTTGTGAAAGAAGCAAATGGTAGCTTGACTGGTGTTGAAGCAGTTATCGATAAAGACTTTGCATCCCAACGTTTGGCTGAATTGGTAGAAGCAGACCTCTTCATCGTTTTGACAGGAGTGGACTATGTCTTTGTAAACTACAACAAACCAGACCAAGAAAAATTGGAACATGTCAATGTCGCTCAATTGGAAGAGTACATCAAACAAGATCAATTTGCACCAGGAAGCATGCTTCCTAAAGTAGAAGCTGCGATTGCCTTTGTAAATGGTCGTCCAGAAGGAAAAGCAGTCATCACTTCACTTGAAAACCTTGGCGCTTTGATTGAGTCTGAAAGTGGAACGATTATCGTAAAAGACTAATTCATATACATGAGTGAGGGGAGTGAACCCCATATTTATAGGAGTTTGTACAAAGTTCCTCCCCTCGTTTTTTCTAAAAAAGTTTAGGAAAAACTAGTTTTTTAATCTTAAATATGATAAAATAAACATATAGGTAAGCGCTTTCTAAAAGTTTAACCTTTTGAAAGACTCACTCAAACTTTGTTGCGTTAGGAGGATAAACAAATGAGTGAAAAAGCGAAAAAAGGGTTTAAGATGCCTTCATCTTATACCGTATTGTTAATCATCATTGCGTTTATGGCAGTGATGACTTGGATTATCCCAGCAGGGGCTTTTGTCGATGGTGTGTATAAATCACAACCTCAAAACCCTCAAGGTATCTGGGATGTATTGATGGCACCGATTCGTGCTATGCTAGGAACGACTCCTGAAGAAGGATCTTTGATTAAAGAAACCAGTGCAGCGATTGACGTAGCCTTCTTCATCTTGATGGTTGGTGGTTTCCTTGGTGTTGTCAATGAAACTGGTATGCTAGACACTGGTATTGCTTCTATCGTGAAGAAATACAAGGGTCGCGAAAAAATGTTGATTTTGGTTCTTATGCCTTTGTTTGCCCTTGGTGGTACAACTTATGGTATGGGTGAAGAAACCATGGCCTTCTATCCTCTCCTTGTGCCAGTTATGATGGCCGTGGGATTTGATAGCTTGACTGGGGTAGCCATTATCTTGCTCGGTTCACAGATTGGATGTTTGGCATCTACCTTGAACCCATTCGCAACAGGTATCGCTTCTTCAACTGCAGGTGTTGGTCTTGGTGAAGGGATCATCCTTCGTTTGATCTTCTGGGTTGTCTTAACTGGTCTTAGCACTTGGTTTGTTTACAAATATGCAGATAAGATCCAAAAAGATCCAACTAAATCTCTCACTTATGCAACTCGTGAAGAAGATATGAAATTCTTCAATGTTGGTGAAGATGATGAAAATGTCAACTCAACACTTACTAAGAAACAAAAACAAGTCTTTGTACTCTTTGTATTGACCTTTGTTTTGATGGTCTTGAGTTTTATTCCATGGTCTGATTTAGGTATTACCTTCTTTGGAGATTTTAACACATGGTTAACAGGTCTTCCAGTAGTTGGTAAGATCATTGGTTCATCAACTGCAGCTCTTGGTACTTGGTACTTCCCTGAAGGAGCAATGCTCTTTGCCTTTATGGGTATTCTCATCGGTATTGTATACGGCCTTAAAGAAGAACAAATTATTTCTTCATTTATGGCTGGTGCAGCTGACCTCTTGAGCGTTGCCCTCATCGTAGCAATCGCTCGTGGTATTCAAGTTATCATGAACAACGGTATGATTACAGATACCATCCTTAACTGGGGTAAACAAGGACTCAGCGGTCTATCTTCTCAAGTCTTTATCGTCTTGACTTATATCTTCTACTTGCCAATGTCATTCTTGATCCCATCTTCATCTGGTCTTGCCAGCGCGACAATGGGTATCATGGCTCCATTGGGAGAATTCGTCAATGTACGTCCTAGCTTGATTATCACTGCCTACCAATCAGCATCTGGTGTCTTGAACTTGATTGCACCAACATCTGGTATCGTTATGGGAGCTCTTGCTCTTGGACGTATCAACATTGCTACTTGGTGGAAATTCATGGCAAAACTTGTAGTTGCTGTTATTGTAATTACCATTGCCCTCCTTCTTCTCGGAACATTCGTTCCAGCCCTATAAGAAGTAAAGAGGTGATTCCATGAAAATTGAGATTACAAATCAAGTCAAAGATGACTTTCTAGCTTCATTAAAGACTCTGATTTCTTATCCTTCGGTTTTAAACGAAGGCGAAAATGGAACACCGTTTGGACAAGCTATCCAAGATGTCCTTGAGAAAACGTTAGAAATTGCTCAAGAAATGGGCTTTCAAACCTATCTAGATCCTGAAGGATACTATGGATATGCAGAGATCGGTCAGGGGGGAAGAACTCCTGGCCGTTCTTTGTCACTTGGATGTTGTTCCAGCCGGTGATTTAGAAGATTGGCAAACGCCACCTTTTGAGGCAACTTTGAAAGATGGATGGTTGATTGGACGTGGAGTGCAAGATGACAAGGGGCCATCCCTTGCGGCCCTTTACGCAGTTAAGAGTCTTCTCGACCAAGGACTTGCATTTACCAAGCGAATTCGCTTTATATTTGGTACAGACGAAGAAACTCTCTGGCGCTGTATGAATCGCTACAATCAGATAGAAGAAAAAGCAGATCTTGGCTTTGCTCCGGATTCTTCTTTCCCATTAACCTATGCTGAAAAAGGCTTGCTTCAAGTGAAGCTCCATGGACCAGGCTGGGAGGATCGTCCCTTACAAGCTGGTCGTGCCCTTAACGTGGTACCAGATAAGGCAACTTATAAGGGGGGAACGCTTAGAGGAACTTTTACCAGTGATCGATCAAAGTGGTGTGAACTATACAGAAGAAACAGGAGCAGTAACCGTTCTTGGACTGTCTAAACACTCCAAGGATGCGGCTGAGGGTGTCAATGCTATTGTCGGCTTAGCGGAAAGTCTTTCCTTGATCCAGCCTCATCCAGCTCTTCTCTTTATAGCAGATGCTGTTGGGGAAGATGCGACAGGAGCAGCTCTCTTTGGTGAAATCAAAGATGAACCAAGTGGTGCTCTTTCCTTCAATATTGCGACCCTCTCTATTGATGAAGAGCAATCTGAAATCGGGATTGATATTCGGATTCCAGTCTTAGCAGATAAGGGTGCTTTAGTAGAGCGATTAACTGAGGTGGCGGCTAGTTACCAACTTCAGTATGAAGAATTTGATTATTTAGCTCCCCTGTACGTTCCATTAGATAGTCCGTTGGTGAGTACTTTGATGAAGGTCTACCAAGAAGAGACTGGTGATCAAACCCCAGCTATGTCCTCAGGAGGAGCTACTTTTGCTCGAACCATGGAAAATTGTGTGGCTTATGGGGCCCTCTTCCCTGATGCTCTCCAAACAGAGCACCAAGCGAATGAACGTGCTAAACTGGACGATTTATATCGTGCAATGGAAATTTATGCCGAGACCGTTCGACGGTTAGCAGGCAAGGAAGCCTAATATAGATTTGAAAAAAAGCTTAGATGGTCTGACCATCTAAGCTTTCTTTTATTTGCTAAAGAAGAAGGGAGGAGTGAATTCTTTCAATTTTTCAAAGCAGTCCAAGGCACCTTGATTGTCTTCACAGATGATGAGGCAGACGTCATCTCCGCAGACGGTTGCGACAATTTGTGGTAATTCAAGGGCGTCTAAGATAGCACCAAAAGACTGAGCCAGTCCAGGTAGAGTTTTCACCACCACTTGGTTTTGGACGGGACGAAGCATGACGAGGGCATCCTCCATATAAAAACGCAGTCGGTTTTCCCAGCGAGATGGGGCAATGCTATTGATGGCATAGTAAGAGGTATCCCCTTCGTTAATTTTTACTAGATTCAAGGATTTGACATCTCTTGATAGAGTTGACTGGGTCACGATGATGCCGTTAGCTTCCAGGCTGTCCTGCAATTCCTGTTGGGTTCGAATTTTCTTTTCTGAAATAATGGACCGGATCAGGCGGTGGCGACTTTCAATCTTATTCATAAGGGGCTCTCCTTATTTGATAAACATAGCATCTCCAAAGCTGAAGAAACGGTAGCCTTGGTCGATAGCGTGCTGATAAGCATCCAGAGTGAGTTCTCGACCTGCGAAGGCAGAAACGAGCATGACTAAGGTTGATTTTGGTAGGTGGAAGTTGGTTGAAAAGGCGTCGACAACCTGCCACTGATAGCCTGGTTTGATAAAGATATTGGTCCAACCAGAGTCGGCTTGTAACTCCCCATTAAACTTGTTCCCAATTGTTTCTAAGGTTCGGATAGAAGTGGTTCCAACGGCTACGATGCGGTGACCGCTCGCTTTAACTTGCCGAAGGGTTTGGGCAGCCTCTTCAGAGAGTTGATAAAACTCGGAATGCATCTCATGTTGGTCGAGATCGTCGACAGATACTGGACGGAAGGTACCAAGTCCGACATGGAGGGTTAGATAAACCAAGTGAACCCCTTTGTCTTCAATTTTTTGTAAGAGCTCGGGTGTGAAATGGAGGCCAGCAGTAGGAGCAGCGGCGGATCCATTTCTTTGGCATAGACCGTCTGGTAACGTTCCTGATCTTCTAATTTTTCATGGATGTAAGGTGGTAGGGGCATTTCCCCTAGACTTTCCAAGACTTCAAGGAAAATCCCTTGGTAAGAAAACTCTACGATACATCCTCCGTGTTCCAGCTTTTTGATCAGAGTTGCTTGGAGACGTCCATCACCAAAGCTGACGACCCCTCCCTCTTTGAGACGTTTAGCAGGTTTGGCAAGAACCTCCCATTGATCGCCCTCGATATTTTTTAAGAGGAGAAGCTCCACATGACCTCCTGTATCCGGTTTGACCCCATGGAGACGAGCTGGAAGGACACGGGTATTGTTCATCACCAAAGCATCCCCTGGTTCTAATTCATTGATAATGGCGTCAAAATGTTGATCTTCCATCTGACCTGTTTGTCGATTGAGGATTAGTAGTTTTGAGGCATCGCGCTTCTCTAGTGGGGTTTGCGCAATTAATTCCTCGGGGAGGTGGAAATCAAAGTCATTCGTGTTCATGTTCTCTCCTTGTATCTAAATTCTTCTATTTCTTACATTTAACCTTCCCCATTATATCATGAAATAAGAGTGAAACAAAGGAAATCACTAGCCGAATTTTAAAGGGATTAAGGTAAAAAATCCTTTTCTAACATCAAGAAAGCGCTTGACAAAAATTGGTCTATACCATATAATGAAAATAAGAAATAAGCGGAGGTCTAATCATGAAAGTTATTGAAGTAGCCAATCAAATCGAAGGAGGGCAGGTTGCTTTTGACCTGTTAAAAGAAAAGTTAGAGCAGGATGCCAAAACTTTAGGGCTTGCGACTGGAAGTAGTCCACTTGAATTTTATAAATTGATTCGAGAAAGTGACTTGGATTTCTCAGACATGGTCAGTGTCAACTTGGATGAGTATGTCGGTTTGACGGGAGAGGATCCTCAATCTTATCGTTACTTTATGCAGGAAAATTTATTCAATGAGAAACCCTTTAAAGTCAGCTATCTTCCAAAAGGAAATGAAGATACTGCAGAAGAAGAAACAGCTCATTACAATGAAATTTTGGCCCAAAACCCAGTAGATCTGCAAATTCTAGGGATTGGTCGCAACGGGCATATTGGGTTTAACGAACCTGGAACCCCGTTTGACAGCCAAACGCATTTGGTCCATTTGGATCAATCAACGATTGAAGCCAACTCTCGCTTCTTTGAAAAAATTGAAGATGTGCCAACTCAAGCCATTTCCATGGGGATTGCGAACATTCTTGCTGCTAAGTCTATCATTCTCTTTGCCTATGGAGAATCAAAGGCGCAAGCAATCGCAGGAATGGTCAATGGTCCAAAAACAGAGAGTTTACCAGCGAGTGCCCTTCAAGGTCATCCAGATGTCGTGATTATTGCAGACCAAGCAGCCTTGAGCCTATTGTAACCAGTTGAAACAGAGAGACCTATCTGAAATATCCTGAAAGATAGGTTTTTTTATGGATTGAAGTATGGTACAATAAGATAAAATTCTATATTTGAGGAAAATATATTTTGAAAAAGAAATTGCTCGTTTTAGGAATCATCGTCTTATCTCTGTTACGGCCTTTGTCGATCGTGGCGGATGAGTTAGTGGATATGGCGCAAAAAATGTATCCCAATGATCATGTGCAGGCCTATAACCGACCTAGGTCTTCCCTCGTTATCGACGCGAATACCGGGGATGTCTTATGGAAAGACAATATTGATGAAGTGCGGGATCCTGCAAGTATGAGTAAGCTCATGACGTTGTATCTGCTTTTCGAATCCATGAAAGAGGGGAAGATTACCAAAGATACGGTTGTCACTGCAACAGCTGCGGATCAATCCATGTCGAAAATCTATGAGATTTCCAACAATAACATCGTTGCAGGCGTAGACTATACGGTCTCTGAATTGATTACCATGACCGCGGTTCCATCCTCCAATGTGGCCACGATTATGTTGGCCAATCTCCTTTCTAACCACGATGCGGATGCCTTTATTCAGCGGATGAATGAAAAGTCCAAGGAGTTGGGGATGACCAATACCATTTGGAACAATCCTAGTGGTGCGGCCATTTCAACCTTCCGAGGTTTATATACCAGTTATAACTATCCAAATGATGCTGCTAACCAGACAACTGCAAGAGACTTGGCGATTCTCGTCTATCATTTCGTGAAAGAATATCCTGAGATCCTTAGCTATACCAATCAGGCTAAGGTGACTGTCAAACAAGGAACTCCTTATGAGGAGACTTTTGATACTTATAACTATTCCTTGCCAGGAGCTAGATATGCTCTTGAAGGAGTAGATGGTCTGAAGACAGGCTCGAGTCCTCGCGGTGCCTTCAACTATATCGCAACTGCTAAACGAGGAGAACAACGAATTATCTCCGTAGTCATGGGAGTTGGTGATTGGTCTGACCAGGATGGCGAATACTATCGACATCCATTTGGCAATGCCTTGATTGAAAAAGCTTTTGCAGATTATCGTTATAAGAAGTTATTGGACAAGGGTGTTCAGACGATTGATGGAAAGACCTACACACTGGATCAACCTTTCTATGCCACGGTGAAAAAGGGAGAAGAGAATCCAAAACTAGTTGTCAAAGATGGACAGGTAGAGGCGGATTCAGGCTTGATGACCCTATCAGAAAAGATTTCTGATGGACTTCCAGTAAAAGAAGGAGCAGTGAATCAATCGGATACCCAAAGTACTACGGCTTCAACTACAGGGAAATCCTTCCATTTTCCTCTTGAAAGCCTGGTCATTCTGATTCCAATTGGTATTCTTGCTATGATTCTGTATTTAGAAAGAGCCCGTCGTAAAGAACGTGCGCGCAAGGCTCAGGATCGATACAAAAAATAAATAATCAAAACTCAACTGAAATCCAGTTGGGTTTTGTCATTGCCTCTTATATTTAAATTTGAAAGGAAACTAATGAAAGCATTTCGAAATTCCTATCCTGCTTATTTATTTTTATATAGTTTTTACTTCATGTCGACTGCCCTCTTCACGACTTTAATCTCTGTCTATCTGATAGGTCGCCAGTATTCGGCCAGTCAGGTCTCTAATTTGGTATCGACGGCCTTTTTCCTATCCATGCTCACCCAGCCCTTGTTTGGTTATATCAATGAACGGTTTGGTATTGTTAAAATCACGACCTTGAGCTTAGGAGTCCTCATGGCAGGAGTGGGTGGCTTTATCTGGGCCCCTAACTTCTTTTGGTTGACGATCTTTTATGGCTTGGTATTACTGTGTCTAAATGGGACGGCTCCCATGATGGAGATTTTCGCTACCCAGAGTCCCTATGCTTTTGGAAAAATCCGCGTTTGGGGGACACTAGGGTATGCGGCTGGAGCGCAACTAGCTGGTTGGCTCTATGCTCATCTTAGCCCCCAGTCTGTATACTATTGTGTTTTGGTCACGATCCTTCTTAGTTTCCTCACTTTAGGAGCTATTCGTATCGACAAGACCAATCGGGTACAGAAAGAAGCTGTCTCGATCCGTCCTTTGCTCCACAATGGTCCCTATCTTTTTTTCTTACTTTTGATGGGGCTTGTGTCGGGCGTGGGCAATATTGGCCATACCTATATTCCAGCTCTCTTGATGGATAGTGGGCTCCCTGTTCAGATAGCCTCTACGGTTGTGGCCATATCTGTCGTAGTCGAAGCACCTCTCATCTTTTTCTCAGATCGTTTTATGGACCATTGGCCCTTGCGCTTACTGATTTTGCTTCCTGTGGGGATTCTCTTGCTCCAGTATTTCATCTATGCTCTTCCAAGTCCTGTCTTCTTAAAAGTGCTGGTTACCCTGTTGGCCAAGCATACGACGGGGATGGTCTTGGTCATGGTCTCCTTACGTTTTATCTCCCAACAGGTGGATAAGAAAGATCTAGTCTTAGCCATGGCTCTCCTGCAGGGAGTCCGCTATCTTGGGACCATTTTATTGCAACCAGTAGCAGCTTTCTTTGTGGATCACGGTGGATTTTCAATGATGAGTTACTTCTTGGTGGCTGTCCTGATCCTCGTCCTTCTTCTAAGTATCTTTTTAAAGATGCCAAAAGGAAAATCTCCGGGTCTCTTTGGGAGCCTGAAGGAGTAAAAAGATTAGGAAATAGTGTTTCTGAATAGAGGGACTTATGCTATAATGGAGAACGATGATGATGATGAAAGAAATGAGAGAGAATGAAGTTTAAACGTGCCTTATTTGCGACACTTTCCCTTGGTTGCCTATGTTTTCCAATGCTCGTAAAGGCGGATGATCTTTACCAACAAGAAGACATCATGTCAATCACAGAAAAATCAGGGACTTCGGTGGATGAGTTTTTTTCCGTCCTAAGGCCGATATTGTTGTTGATGCTCACACAGGAGCGATTGTTTATGGAGATAATATTGATGCTCCTCGTGACTCTGGTAGTATGGCTAAATTGATGTCCGTCTATGTTCTTCTGAAAGCCATTCAAGAAGGGCAGCTGGATTATGATACCCAAATTACAGCGACAGAAACAGATGTAGCAATTTCGCAAAACCAAAAGTTGAGCAATAGTCCCATTGTGGCGGGTGCTAAATACAAGGTATCGACCCTCCTGAATATGATTTTTGTTCCTTCATCTAGTGCCGCTACCATCATGATTGCCAATAAGGTGTCTGGAGGAGATCCGGATAAATTCTTGGATTTGATGAATCAGCGGGCCCAAGAAATTGGAATGACCAATACCAAGTGGAACAATCCTAATGGTGCCCCAACTGCAGTCTTGGATGGCTACTATAATCCGACACGCTATGATCAACACGCCATTAACCAAACAACAGCGAGAGATATGGCTATTTTGGCTTATCACATGGTCAATGAGTTTCCTGAAATCCTCAACTACACTAAAAATGCTAAGATTACTCTCTTCGAGGGTACAGATTATGAAGAAACGCATGAGAATTATAATTATTCTTTAGAAGGTGGAAGGTATTCTCTAAAGGGAGCGGATGGTCTGAAAACAGGCTCTAGTCCGACTGCGGATTATAATTACACCTTGACGGTTAATCGTGGGAACCAGAGATTTGTCCAAGTCATTATGGGAGTTGGCCATTACGATGTAGAAATTGCAGAGAGCCTGCGCCACGTCATTGGAAATGCCCTGATTGAAAGACTCTACCAGGATTATGAATACAAAGAGGTTCTGCCGGTGGGGGATCACACCATTCAGGGGGCAAACCTATCACTTAGACAAACCCTTCTATGCTACGGTAAAAAGAGGGACCAATCCAGAGATCAGTGTTCAAAATGGCCAGCTACAAATTGCAAATGGTTTGCAAACTCTTTCTCCGTCCATTCAGCAAACACAGTCTGTAACCGCAGTACAAGGGGCTCATCAGAAGTCCACTAGCACGCGTCAAAAAGGCTGGGATCCAATGTGGCTCTTTTGCTTCCTTCCCTTCGTTTTCTTAAGAGTTTTCTTTAACATAAGATATAAGAGAAAATAAAAAGATTTCCAAACAAATCGATAGACCGGAGATAGACTGATCTCTGGTCTTTTTTTAAAGAATCAGAGGACAGGTATGAATTGACGGCAACCGGGCTTGATGCTAGAATGGTAATGGAATGATAAAAAGGAGAGATTGTATGAAAAAAAGACTATTAACAATGGTTGCTTTAATGGGAGTGTTTGGGCTAGTAGCCTGCTCAAATCAAGAAGGGACCTCGTCCAGTGAAAAGTCTGTAAAGGGTACACGCCAGTCTTCAACCACCTCTAAGGGCAAGAAAGTGACCAGCTTGAAAGGATCCTCAGAATCTCCTTTTATTTTGTATACAGATGAGGAACTTGAAAATGCCAGAACCGTTGGGGATTTTAAAGCTCTCTATGCTTTGATGATGGACCGAACAGTTGCTCATTCGGAGGAGGCAGGAGCATCACTCACGGGCTCTGCAAAAGAGACCTATGAGACTTATCTGAAAAACTTGAAGGAGAAAATGGAAACGAGCAAGGCCCGTTTTAATGAATCCATGGATACGATAGGGCCTGAAGACACCGATGTCCCGGAAGATGCTCGTGCAACCATTGTTGAAAAATTTGAAACAGCTCGAAAACAAGCTGAAGCATCTGAAAATGGGACCTCCCCATCAGCGGAAAGTCAAGATCCGGCATCAGACGAGAAAACGAGTGAGTCAAATCAATAACCGACGTTATGAATAGTCTCGTCTAAGATGAATGAACATTCTCTATACATGTCAGTAAGATCATATCTAAACAAGGAGCTTGTCTCCTTTTTTTCTTTCTCCACTTATATAAGCGTCTTCAGTTACGAATTATATAAGTGGAGGTGATGACATGTTTATTGCGGCTGATGCAAAGCAACAGCGTTGGAATTGTTTGGAGAAGGTTCCGATGAGAAGAGATGGTCCCTTTGTCTGTCTCCTGTGTGGAAAGGAAGTCCGCTTAAAGAAAGGGCGAGTGATGCGTCCTCATTTTGCTCACGTCAACCTAGAGGCTTGTCCCTTCCATCATGAAACGGAGAGTCCAGAACATTTGGAGTTAAAGTTGGAGCTTTATCGATGGGCCAAACAAAATACCCAAGCTGAAGTGGAAAGTCCTTTGCAGGCTCTCCAACAGATTGCGGATGTTCTCCTTCCAGATCAAAAGATTGCCTTAGAAGTGCAATGTAGTTCCTTGTCTATGGAGCGTTTAAAAGAACGAAGCGATGCCTATCGCATGCATGGTTATCAAGTTTATTGGTTATTGGGGAAAAACTTATGGCTCAAGAAAAGCCTGTCAGCCCTGCAAGAAGGTTTTGTCTATTTTAGCCAAAATAGGGGCTTTCATCTCTGGGAGTTGGACCTAGAACAGCAAGAAGTTCGGCTCCACTATCTGATTCATCAAGACTTGCGAGGGCGTCTTCATTATCGGACTCAACATTTTCCTTTTTATGGAGGGAGCTTATTAGAAGTTTTGCGGACCCCTTATGCCCAACAAGGCTTGCAACAAATGACGGTCCCTCTAGATCGACAGTTTAAGGACTATCTTCGTCAGCAGTTGTATTACCGGCATCCTAAGTGGATGGCCCTTCAGGAACAACTCTATCTGAAAGGAAAGCATCTTCTGGACTTAGACTTGGAAGCCTTTATCCCCTTTGTCGGCCACTGAAGTCTTCCCATTTTATCCAGATTAAGGGAGACTGGCGAAGCTATTACCAGAACTTTATGACCCACTATCGTCGAACTGGAATGAAAGCGACGCAGACTCTTTATTCGCCTCGTTTTTATCAGAACTGGAAAGCTTAAATTTCTGTTAATCAAATACCCCCCAAATGCTAATATTATGTTAGAATAGAAGCATTGGAGGATTTTTGTAATGGTAAAACAACGAAATGAAATTGATGAAAAATACCAATGGGATTTGTCGACCATTTTTGCGACAGACCAAGCTTGGGAGGAAGAAGCAACTGCTTTAGCTGCAGCCATTAAAGATGCTGCCCATTTTGCAGGTTCTCTATTGTCTTCTCCAGCTAACCTATTAGAAACCACAGAAGTTTATTTGGACTTGAGCCGTCGTTTGGAGAAGGTCTATGTCTACGCCCATATGAAGAATGACCAGGATACACGAGTAGCCAAATACCAAGAATTCCAATCAAAAGCGATGTCCCTTTACAGCCTTTTAGGGGAAACCTTTGCCTTCTACGAACCAGAATTTATGGAGATCACCGAAGAGCAATATGCTATCTTCTTGAAAGAAGTCCCTGCCTTAGAAGCTTATGCTCATTACTTTGACAAATTGTTCAAAACCAAAGAGCACGTTCTTTCCCAAAAGGAAGAAGAGTTGCTAGCAGGAGCAGGTGAAATCTTTGCTGCGGCAGGTGAAACCTTTGAGATTTGGACAATGCTGATATCGTCTTCCCGATGGTGAAGGATGACCAAGGACAAGAAGTACAGTTGACCCATGGAAACTATATTTCTTTGGTAGAATCTAAGGATCGCCAAGTCCGTAAGGAAGCTTACCAGGCCTTGTATGGTGTCTACGAACAGTACCAACATACCTATGCTAAGACCCTTCAGACCAACGTCAAGGTTCACAATTACAATGCCAAGGTTCGCAAATTCTCAAGCGCGCGTGAGGCAGCTCTTTCTGCTAACTTTATCCCAGAGAGCGTCTACGATAGTCTGGTAGAAGCAGTTAATAAGCACTTGCCTTTGTTGCAACGCTACGTGAAACTCCGCTCAAAAATCTTGGGAATTGAAGATTTGAAGATGTATGATGTCTACACACCATTATCTTCTACCGATTACAAGTTCACCTATGAAGAAGCCCTTGCCAAGTCTGAGCAAGCTTTGGCGGTGCTTGGTGATGACTACCTATCCCGCGTGAAGCGCGCCTTCACTGAACGTTGGATCGATGTTCATGTCAACCAAGGAAAACGCTCAGGTGCCTATTCAGGTGGATCGTATGACACCAATGCCTTTATGTTGTTGAACTGGCAAGATACATTGGATAATCTCTTCACCTTGGTACATGAGACTGGTCACAGTATGCACTCCAGCTATACCCGTGAAACCCAGCCTTATGTCTATGGGGACTATTCGATCTTCCTTGCTGAGATAGCTTCCACAACCAATGAAAATATCTTGACCGAGCAACTGTTAGCAGAAGTAGAAGATGATGAAACTCGTTTTGCTATTCTCAACCACTTCTTAGATGGTTTCCGGGGTACGGTCTTCCGTCAAACCCAGTTTGCTGAGTTTGAACATGCGATTCACAAGGCTGACCAAGAAGGACAAGTCTTGACCAGCGAATTCTTGAATGAACTGTATGCGGACTTGAATGAGAAATACTATGGTCTTTCAAAAGAAGACAACCCAGAAATCCAATACGAATGGGCTCGCATTCCTCATTTCTACTATAACTACTATGTTTTCCAATATTCAACTGGTTTTGCAGCAGCCTCTGCCTTGGCTGAGAAAATCGTTCATGGAACACAGGAAGATAAGGACAAATACCTAGAGTATTTGAAAGCTGGAAATTCGGACTACCCACTCAATGTGATCCGCAAGGCAGGTGTTGATATGGAAAAAGAAGACTACCTTCATGCCGCCTTTGAAGTCTTTGAACGTCGTCTCAATGAATTTGAGGCCCTCGTTGAAAAATTAGGATTGGCCTAAGATGGTTGAGTCTTACAGTAAAAATGCTAACCACAATATGCGCAGACCAGTTGTGAAGGAGGAAATAGTCTCCTTCATGCGGGAGCGCCAAGCACCGGTAACCGATGCTTTAAAGGAGCTAGAAGAATTTGCTCGTCGGGAAAATATTCCCATTATCCCTCATGAAACGGTCGCTTTCTTTCGTCTCTTTTTGCAGACCATGCAGCCCAAGTCGATTTTAGAAATTGGGACAGCGATTGGCTTTTCAGCTCTCTTGATGGCGGAGCAAGTGCCTGATGCAAAGATTATGACCATTGATCGCAACGAGGAAATGATTGGTTTTGCTAAAGAAAACTTTGCTCGTTTTGATCAACGCAAGCAAATCACCCTCTTAGAGGGAGATGCGGTGGACCTGCTGGAGCATATTGAACAACGCTTTGACTTGATTTTTATGGATTCGGCTAAGTCCAAGTACATCGTCTTTCTTCCAGAAGTTCTCAAACGATTGGAAGTTGGGGGAGTCGTGATTTTGGACGATATCTTCCAAGGAGGAGATGTGGCGCGTGATATTATGGATGTACGGAGAGGACAACGGACCATTTATCGAGGCTTACAACGTCTCTTTGATGCCACTTTGGATCATCCTGGTTTGACAGCCAGTCTGATTCCCCTCGGTGATGGCATTCTCATGATTCGTAAAAATCTGGAAGAGATTTCTTTGCCGACAGAAGAGTAGCTTTTAGACTTATTTAAGTTATCCTGTTGAATTTGTGGTAAAATAGTAGCAGTGAATTTTAGAATGGAGAAAAAAACATGAAGAAAAAATTTGTAGCTGGAGCGGTGACCCTTTTATCAGTTGTAGCGCTAGCAGCTTGTGCAAAAAGTGGCAGTGACAAAGATATCGTCACAATGAAGGGAGATACCATTACTGTTGGTGACTTCTATGATGAAATCAAAAACAACCAAGGTGCACAACAATACCTTTTCCAAATGACGATTAACAAAGTCTTTGAAAAAGAATACGGCTCAAAAGTCTCAGACAAAGATGTTGAGAAAAAAGTTGATGAGCAGAAAAAACAATTGGGTGAAGCCTTCAAGAGCTACCTCACTCAACAAGGTTTAACAGAAGAAACCAACAAACAACAAATCCGTAGCAATCTTTTGTTAGAGTATGCGGTTGACCAAGCTATTTCAAAAGAGTTGACAGACGAAGCTTACAAAAAAGCATTTGAAAGCTATACACCAGAAATCACTGCAAATGTGATTAAATTGGATTCAGAAGAAAAAGCAAATGAAGTTCTTGCAAGTGTAAAAGCTGAAGGCGCAGACTTTGCACAAATCGCCAAAGAAAACTCTACAGATGCTAGCACCAAAGATAAGGGTGGAGAAATCAAATTTGACTCTGGAACAACAACTGTTCCAACCCGTGTTAAGGAAGCAGCATCTAAGCTTGATGTAAATGGTATTTCTGATGTTGTCATTGTTCCTGCTAGTCAAAACAACGCTGGTAGTTACTATATTGTGAAAGTAACCAAGAAGGAAGAAAAAGGATCAGATTGGAAGAAATACGAAAAACGCTTGAAAGAAATTCTAACGGCAGATCGTAAAAATGATGCCAACTTTATCCGTAGCATCATTGCTAAAGCAATGACAAATGCCAATATCAAGGTGAAAGATGATGCCTTCAAGGCAACCTTCAACCAATACATGCAAAATATCGGTGCAACAACAGAAGGCAGCTCATCTTCTAAATAAGGATATTAGTTGACGACCATTGTATTTATCTGTATAATGAGATAGTTGAGAATAAATCATTTAGAATCGGATGCAGAGAAGTGGCGGGGGTGCGAGCCATGGAAGAGGAATGATTTTGCTACTCAATAGAACAATTACATAATCGAATGAAGAATGACAAGTTCATTGAATGAAGGTGGTACCGCGGTTTTTCGCCCTTCGTTAGTGAGCTTGTCTTTTTTTCAGCATCTTCTACCGGAGATCCTTTCTAATAAGAGAAAGGCCTTCCTATAGATTTGCAGGAGGAAACTGATGAAATCGTATCTGGTCAAACAAAAGTTTCGACTTGGAGGGGAACGCTTTGACATCAAAAATGATCTGGGAATGGTAGAATACCATGTAGAAGGTTCATTTTTTAAGATTCCTAAGACCTTTACTATCTATGATGTTGCTGGTGAACAGGTCAGTGAGATTAGTAAAGAAGTCTTAACTTTCCTACCACGTTTTAAAATTCAACTGAGTAACGGAGATAGTTTTTATATCCGTAAGAAGTTGACTTTTTGGAAGGATAAGTATGAATTTGATAATCTTGGTCTTCGCATCGAAGGAAACGTCTGGGATTTGAATTTTAAATTGCTAGATAACCGCGATCAAGTGATTGCCGAGATAACGAAAGAACTTTTCCATTTAACCTCAACTTATACCGTAACCGTCTATGAAGACTCTTATGCAGACCTAGTTATTTCTCTCTGCGTCGCAATTGACTATGTAGAAATGCTAGAAAGTCAATCAAGTTAGTAAAAAGGAGACATCATGAAACAATTATCTAGTGCACAAGTCCGCCAAATGTGGCTTGATTTCTGGGCGACCAAAGGTCACTCAGTAGAACCATCCGTTAGCTTGGTTCCAGTAAACGATCCAACCCTATTGTGGATTAACTCAGGGGTTGCAACCCTTAAGAAATACTTTGATGGGACTATCATTCCTGAAAATCCACGGATTACCAATGCGCAAAAAGCCATCCGTACCAACGATATCGAAAACGTAGGGAAGACGGCGCGTCACCATACTATGTTTGAAATGTTGGGGAACTTCTCAATTGGGGATTACTTCCGTGATGAAGCCATTACCTGGGCTTATGAACTTTTGACAAGTCCTGAATGGTTTGACTTCCCTAAAGACAAACTTTACATGACTTACTATCCAGATGACATAGATTCATACAATCGCTGGATTGAAGTGGGCGTGGATCCAAGTCACTTGATTCCTATTGAGGATAACTTCTGGGAAATCGGTGCGGGACCTTCTGGACCTGATACAGAAATCTTCTTCGACCGTGGAGAAGCCTTTGACCCAGAAAATATTGGAATTCGCCTTCTTGCGGAAGATATCGAAAACGATCGCTACATCGAAATCTGGAATATCGTTTTGTCACAATTTAATGCGGACCCAGCGGTTCCTCGTAGTGAATACAAGGAATTGCCGCACAAGAACATTGATACGGGCGCTGGTTTGGAGCGTTTGGTGGCGGTGATCCAAGGGGCTAAGACCAACTTTGAAACAGACCTCTTCATGCCAATCATCCGTGAAGTTGAGAAATTATCTGGTAAGGTTTATGACCAAGATGGCGATAATATGAGCTTCAAGGTTATTGCAGACCATATCCGTTCGCTTTCATTTGCTATCGGTGATGGTGCCCTTCCTGGAAATGAAGGTCGTGGTTATGTCCTTCGTCGTCTTCTCCGTCGTGCTTCTATGCATGGTCAAAAATTAGGTATCAATGAGCCTTTCCTTTACAAACTGGTTCCAACTGTTGGCAAAATCATGGAAAGCTACTACCCAGAAGTGCTTGAAAAACGTGACTTTATTGAAAAAATCGTCAAGAGCGAAGAAGAGTCATTTGCCCGTACTCTTCACTCAGGTCAGAACTTTGCCCAAGGTATTGTCGCAGACTTGAAAGAAAAAGGCCAAACAGTTATCGCAGGTCAAGATGTCTTCAAACTCTACGATACTTATGGATTCCCAATGGAGTTGACAGAAGAAATCGCTGAAGAAGCTGGTATGACAGTCGACCGTGAAGGTTTTGAAGCAGCCATGAAAGAGCAGCAAGAACGTGCGCGTGCTTCAGCTGTTAAAGGCGGCTCCATGGGGATGCAAAACGAAACCCTTCAAAACATTACTGTTGAGAGTGTCTTCAACTACAATGCAAGTCAATTGCCTTCAAAATTGGTGGCTATCGTAGCAGATAACGCAGAAGTAGAAGCTGTTTCAGAAGGAACTGCATCTCTTATCTTTGCAGAAACTCCATTCTACGCTGAAATGGGTGGACAAGTAGCTGACCATGGTCAAATTTTGGATGCTAAAGGAAATGTCGTAGCAACTGTAACAGACGTTCAAAAAGCACCAAACGGACAAGCTCTTCATACTGTTGAAGTTCTTGCTCCACTTGCTTTGAACCAAGAATATACCTTGGCGATAGATACGAACCGTCGTCACCGTGTCATGAAGAACCACACAGCGACTCACTTGCTCCATGCAGCTCTTCACAATATCCTTGGCCACCATGCTACTCAAGCAGGATCTCTTAACGAAGTAGAATTCCTTCGCTTTGACTTCACCCACTTCCAGGCAGTAACTCCTGAAGAATTGCGGGCTATTGAGCAACAAGTCAATGAGAAGATTTGGGAAGCCATCGCAGTGGAAACAGTTGAGACTGACATTGATACAGCTAAAGAAATGGGAGCTATGGCCCTCTTTGGTGAGAAATACGGTAAAGAAGTCCGTGTTGTCACCATCGGTGACTACTCAGTGGAACTCTGTGGCGGTACCCATGTAAGCAATACTTCTGAAATCGGTCTCTTCAAGATTGTCAAAGAAGAAGGGATTGGATCAGGAACTCGCCGTATCTTGGCAGTGACTGGTAAAGAAGCCTTCGAAGCTTACCGTGAACAAGAAGATGCTCTAAAAGCAGTCGCAGCAACCTTGAAAGCCCCTCAACTCAAGGAAGTACCTCACAAGGTTGAAGGACTTCAAGAGCAACTTCGTCAATTGCAAAGAAAATGCTGAATTGAAGGAAAAAGCAGCAGCAGCGGTAGCAGGCGATGTCTTCAAGGATGTTCAAGAAGCAAATGGACACCGTTATATTGCCAGCCAAGTTTCAGTTTCAGATGCAGGTGCCCTTCGTACCTTTGCAGATAACTGGAAACAAAAAGACTACTCTGATGTCCTGGTTCTTGTCGCAGCAATTGGTAACAAGGTCAACCTTCTCGTAGCCAGCAAGAACAAAGATATCCACGCAGGTAACTTGGTTAAAGAATTGGCTCCAATCGTCGATGGACGTGGTGGTGGTAAACCAGACATGGCCATGGCAGGAGGAAGCAACCAAGCGAAAATCCAAGAATTGTTGGATGCCGTAGCAATTAAATTGTAAGCAACAAGAGATCTACCTTCGGGTAGGTCTTTTTGTATGGTAAACTGTTAAATCTTTGTAAAAACTTTTTAAGAAGTACTTGTAATTTTTGATAAATACATTACAATAAATATATAGGAAAAAGAAAGTGTCTTAGATATTGCTCCATTGTCGATTTGAAGGCGCAGTCCGAGGCCCTCATAAAAATCCTAAGTTTGACAGCATAATAAATAATCAAAGGTAGATAATTGAATTAAAAAATAGACTTGGAATAGGAATCGAAAGGAAAAAGGAGTGTTGTATGAAGGGGAACAGTATCTGGAAAAATGTTGGTTTGTATGCCTTGGTGGTCTTCTCTCATTTTATTTTATTTTCGAGGATTCTTGCTAGTTGCTTGAATGTTCTCGTTGAGGGAGGTTCCGAGCCTCTCATTCTCTTGATATTCGCTTTGGTATCTGCTCTCTATATTTTTGGTTTGTGGAAATGGTACCAAAAGGGTTGGAAACTTGAGGTTAAAAAGACCAAACTGACGTCCACGATATGGTTACCCATTGGATTATTAGTTGCCTTTATTGCTCTTCAAGCCTTGGTCTCGGGTGAATCGTCTAATAATCAAAGAAGTATTGAGTTTTTCTTGGAGTTATTTCCTGCCTTCGTTTTTTTCTATATTATTTTTATTGCTCCCATTATTGAAGAATTCATAACTAGAGGCTTAATGGCCAAGTATCTATTTTCAAAGCAAGAAACCCTAGGACAGACCTTGCTCTATATTGCTCTTTCTTCTAGTTTATTTTCTTTTCTCCATCTTCCGTCTAGTCTAGGGCAATTTCTAATTTACTTTATAATGGGTTCAATTTTCGCTTTAGCGTATCTGACTAAGGAAGATATTCGTTATGCCATTGCCCCTGCATATAGCAAATAACCTGATCGCTTCTCTCCTTATCTTCTTGCTTCAATAAAGAAGAATGGGGACTAACATACCTACCAAATCAGCCCTTTCCAAATCTGGAAAGGACTGATTTGTTTATTTGAGATAGTTTCTTCTGCAGCAAGGCTAATTTTTTTAGCATAAAAAAACAAAAAAACCTTTCCATCTGGAAAGGTTTTTTTGTCTTATAAGGCCATAGTTGTAATCGTCATCCTGCATGGCTTCTACTTCACCGAGAAGATAACCATTTCCGACTTGAGAGAAGAAGTCGTGGTTGGATGTACCGGTTGAGATCCCGTTCATGACGATTGGGTTGACATCATCCGCTGAGTCAGGGAAAAGGGGATCTTGTCCCAAATTCATGAGGGCTTTGTTAGCATTGTAGCGAAGGAAGGTCTTGACTTCCTCTGTCCAACCCACACCGTCATAGAGGCTCTCTGTATAGCCTTCTTCGTTTTCATAGAGGGTGTAGAGCAGGTCATACATCCATTCTCTGAGTTTTTCTTGCTCGTCTTCTGGTAATTCGTTAAATCCAAGTTGGAACTTGTAGCCGATATAGGTTCCGTGAACAGATTCGTCACGAATGATCAACTTGATGATTTCTGCCACGTTGGCCAACTTGTTGTTTCCAAGATAGTAGAGCGGTGTGAAGAAACCAGAGTAGAAGAGGAAGGTTTCAAGGAAGACGCTGGCTACTTTCTTTTCAAGGGGAGTCCCATTGAGGTAGATCTCGTTGATGATTTCTGCCTTCTTTTGAAGGAAGGGATTGGTATTGGTCCATTCAAAAATCTCTTCGATTTCTGACTTGGTATTCAAGGTAGAAAAGATAGAAGAGTAAGACTTAGCATGAACAGATTCCATGAATTGGATGTTGTTAAAGACAGCTTCTTCATGAGGAGTACGAATATCCGCACGAAGGGCTTGCACACCCGTTTCGGATTGCATGGTATCCAAGAGTGTCAATCCACCAAAGACTTTACCAACTAGGTCTTTTTCTTTATTCGACAACTTTCTCCAGTCATCCAAGTCGTTTGACAAAGGGATACGTGTATCCAACCAGAATTGTTCGGTTAGCTTTTCCCAAGTCGATTTATCGATGACATCCTCGATGGCATTCCAGTTAATGGCTTTGTAGTAAGTTTCCATTTGAAATCTCTTTCTTTTTCTAATTCATTCGATCATACAATCATTATTATTCTAACACAATTGTTAGAATACTGCACAAAAAGTCGGCGAACCGACTTTTTGGTAGCAATGGATCAGAGTGTCTTAGATGACACAGCTTTCACATTGGTTCGCGCCAACTTCTCCACCATCATCGGTAAAGGTACGGACGTAGTAGATAGACTTGATTCCCTTGTTAAAGGCGTAGTTGCGAAGGATAGACAAGTCACGAGTGGTTTGTTTGTTTTCAGTTTTCCATTCGTAAAGCCCTTTTGGAATGTCACTGCGCATGAAGAGAGTCAGTGAGAGTCCTTGGTCTACATGCTCAGTAGCCGCAGCATAGACATCGATGACTTTACGCATATCCATGTCGTAGGCAGAAGTGTAGTAAGGAATGGTTTCCGTCGACAATCCTGCTGCAGGATAGTAGATCTTCCCGATTTTCTTCTCTTGGCGTTCTTCAATCCGTTGTGTGATTGGGTGGATAGAAGCAGATACGTCATTGATGTAGCTGATAGAACCATTTGGTGCGACAGCCAAGCGGTTTTGGTGGTAAAGACCATCTGCCTTTACTTTATCACGGAGTTCAGCCCAGTCTTCTGCACTAGGAATGAAGATATCTTTAAAGAGTTCTTTGACGCGATCAGATTTTGGTACAAATTCTCCGGTTGTGTACTTATCAAAGTAGCTACCGTTGGCATAGTCTGATTTTTCAAAGTTGTGGAAGGTAACACCACGTTCACGCGCGATATTGTTGGATTCTACGAGGGTCCAGTAGTTCATGAGCATGAAGTAGATGCTCGTAAACTCAACAGACTCAGGTGATCCGTATTCGATCAATTGTTGGGCAAGGTAGCTGTGAAGTCCCATGGCTCCAAGACCAAAGGTATGCGCTTGGCTATTTCCGTGGTCAATTGTTGGAACAGCTACAATGTGAGAGCTATCTGTGACGAAGGTCAAGGCACGAACCATAGCTCGGATGGAACGACCAAAGTCAGGTGAGGTCATCATGTTAACCACATTGGTTGAACCAAGGTTACATGAGACGTCAGTCCCCATTTTAATGAATTCTTGAGCATCGTTGATCAAGCTTGGCTCTTGAACCTGGAGGATCTCTGAACACAAGTTACTCATGATGATCTTGCCATCAACTGGGTTTGCACGGTTAGCAATATCAATGTTGACAACATATGGGTAACCAGATTCTTGTTGCAATTTAGAAATTTCAGTTTCCAAATCACGGGCCTTAATTTTTGTCTTGCGGATATTTGGATTAGCGACCAACTCATCGTATTTTTCAGTGATGTCGATGTAGTTGAATGGCACTCCGTATTCACGCTCTACAGAGTATGGGCTGAAGAGATACATTTCTTCATTCTTACGAGCCAACTCGTAGAACTTGTCTGGCACGACGACACCAAGTGAAAGGGTCTTAACCCGAACTTTTTCATCGGCATTTTCTTTCTTAGTAGAAAGGAAGGCGATAATATCTGGGTGGAAGACGTTAAGGTAAACCACCCCAGCACCTTGGCGTTGTCCCAATTGGTTAGAGTAAGAGAAGCTATCTTCGAAGAGTTTCATGACTGGTACTACCCCAGAAGCGGCTCCTTCATAGCCCTTGATTGGTGCTCCAGCTTCACGAAGGTTGCTGAGGGAGATTCCAACCCCACCACCGATACGAGACAGTTGAAGGGCAGAGTTGATGGAACGACCGATCGCATTCATATCATCGGTTACCTGAATCAAGAAACAAGAAACCAATTCCCCACGGCGGGCACGTCCGGCATTTAAGAAAGAAGGAGTAGCTGGTTGGTAGCGTTGGTGGATGATTTCATTTGCGATGTCTTTAGCAATTTCTTCATTTCCATCCGCAAAATAGAGAGCATTGAAGAAGACGCGGTCTTCCATGCTTTCGAGATAGTACTCTCCATCATTTGTTTTCAGAGCATACTGGTTATAGAATTTATAGGCAGCCATGAAGGACTTGAATTGGAAGTTTTGATCTTTGATAAATTGGGCCAATTCTTCCAAAAATTCAGGACGGTACTTCTGAATGAAGGCTGTTTCGATATAGTTGTATTCAATAAGGTAGTTGATTTTATCCGTTATTGAATCAAAGGCCATGGTATTTGGCACAACATTTTCTTTGAAGAAAGCATCCAAGGCTTCTTTATCTTTATGAAGCATGATTTGACCGTTAACTGGACGGTTGATTTCATTATTAAGACGGAAGTAGGTTACGTCTTCAAGTGATTTTAATCCCATAATATTCCTTTTTCTAATTCAAAAATAAAGGGGAGGCAAGCTCCCCTGTACAAGTAAAAGGGCCAGGGGAACACTGTAGTAGAGAACTACAGTATTCCATTCCCTAGACCAATCAGATCCTGTTTGATAGTTTTAAGATAATTTCTTGAGCTTAGCTGGTTGGAAGCCAGAAAAGACTTCATCTGCCGTTTGGATAACTGGTGCAGCGTTGAAACCAAGGTTCTTCACATGGTCTACAAACTCAGGTTGCTCATCTAGATTAATTTCACGGTATTCAACGTGATTGGTATCTAAAAAACGTTTGGTCATTTTACATTGAACGCAATTATTTTTTGAATAAATTGTCACCATAATGTGATCTAACTCCTCTAAATTCATAAATCTGTTTCTAGTATAAACAAAAGGTTTTTCCTTGTCAAGAGTTTTAACTAAATATTGTGCACATAAATTAACTATATCGAAGGATACCACAATATGTAGTATTGTAAGAATTAGTGAAAATTGAGGAAAACGTGATAAAATATAGGTTTTTTAAGTCAAAGGAATTCGAACCATTTTCCTAAAATTCTATATACTGTGTCCATGAAAGCAATTCTATTTATTTAATAGAAGAAAGTAAAAAAAAGTAGTTTAAAAGAAGAGAAAAAATGAGTGCTTCCTGTAAGTATTTTCAGTAAGTGTGTGATAAAAATCTTGAAAAATAATGAAGAAGATGATATAATAGCAAATTGTAAGGGTTATCACAGATAACTCAAAAACTAATTTTAAAAGGAGAGTCAAACTATGGCTTCTAAAGATTTCCACATCGTGGCAGAAACAGGTATCCACGCACGTCCAGCAACTTTGTTGGTTCAAACTGCTAGCAAATTTGCTTCAGATATTACTCTTGAATACAAAGGTAAATCAGTTAACTTGAAATCAATCATGGGTGTTATGAGCCTTGGTGTTGGTCAAGGAGCTGACGTTGTAATCTCAGCTGAAGGTGCTGACGCTGATGATGCTCTTGCAGCAATCGCTGAAACAATGGAAAAAGAAGGATTGGCATAAACATGACAGAAATGCTTAAAGGAATTGCAGCATCTGATGGTGTTGCCGTTGCTAAGGCATATCTACTTGTTCAACCCGACTTGTCATTTGAAACAATCTCAGTTGAAGATACAAATGCAGAAGAAGCTCGTTTGGATGCAGCTCTTGAAGCTTCACAGAACGAGCTTTCTCTTATTCGGGAGAATGCAGTAGCGAGCCTTGGTGAGGAAGCGGCACAAGTATTTGATGCTCACATGATGGTCCTTTCTGACCCTGAAATGGTTGGTCAGATCAAGGAAACAATTCGCACGAAGAAGGTGAATGCTGAGGCTGGTTTAAAAGAAGTCACAGACATGTTTATCACCATCTTTGAAGGAATGGAAGATAACCCATACATGCAAGAACGTGCAGCAGATATTCGCGACGTGACCAAACGTGTTCTTGCAAACTTGCTTGGTAAGAAATTGCCAAACCCTGCAACCATCAATGAAGAAGCAATCGTGGTTGCGCATGACTTGACTCCATCCGATACCGCTCAATTAAACAAACAGTTTGTTAAAGCCTTTGTTACAAACATTGGTGGACGTACAAGTCACTCAGCTATCATGGCGCGTACACTTGAAATTGCAGCGGTTCTTGGTACAAACAACATTACAGATCTTGTAAAAGATGGTGATGTGTTGGCTGTATCTGGAATCACTGGTGAAGTGGTCATCAACCCAAGTGAAGAACAAATTGCAGCCTTTAAAGCAGCTGGTGAAGCTTACGCTAAACAAAGCTGAATGGGCTCTTTTGAAAGATGCCAAAACTGTTACTGCAGATGGCAAACACTTCGAGTTGGCTGCTAACATCGGTACACCTAAAGACGTTGAAGGTGTGAACGAAAATGGTGCAGAAGCTGTTGGTCTCTATCGTACTGAATTCTTGTACATGGATTCTCAAGATTTCCCAACTGAAGATGATCAATATGAAGCATACAAAGCGGTTCTTGAAGGAATGAACGGTAAACCTGTTGTCGTTCGTACAATGGATATCGGTGGGGATAAAGAACTTCCTTACTTCGATCTTCCTAAAGAAATGAACCCATTTTTGGGTTACCGTGCGTTGCGTATCTCTATCTCTGAAACAGGTAACCAAATGTTCCGTACACAATTGCGTGCTTTGCTTCGTGCATCTGTTCACGGTAAATTGCGGATCATGTTCCCAATGGTTGCTTTGTTGAAAGAGTTCCGTACGGCTAAAGGTATTCTGGAAGAAGAAAAAGCGAAATTGGTTGCTGAAGGTGTTGCAGTTGCTGACGACATCGAAGTAGGGATCATGATTGAAATCCCAGCAGCAGCGATGTTGGCTGATCAATTTGCCAAAGAAGTTGACTTCTTCTCAATTGGTACAAACGACTTGATCCAATACACCATGGCTGCTGACCGTATGAACGAACAAGTTTCATACCTTTACCAACCATATAACCCATCAATCCTTCGTTTGATCAACAATGTGATCAAAGCAGCTCACGCTGAAGGTAAATGGGCTGGTATGTGTGGTGAAATGGCTGGTGACCAAACAGCTGTTCCTCTTCTTGTCGGAATGGGCTTGGATGAGTTTTCTATGTCAGCTACATCTGTCCTTCGTACACGTAGCTTGATGAAGAAACTTGACACAGCTAAGATGCAAGAATACGCCAATCGTGCTCTTACTGAATGTTCAACTATGGAAGAAGTGCTTGAACTTTCTAAAGAATACGTGAACGTAGACTAATTGATCTTAAAAATCTGATAAAAGTTATCACCTTGGAAGAGGTGGTAGCTTTTTTATTTTAAACCTGTATTTGTTTCTTTAAATGAAGTAGCTGAACAAAAATAGAGTTGTTGTCACTATATCAAAACAAAAAAACTAAATTTTCTAAAAATTATCGGAAATAGGTTTAATTACAATTATTTTTTTATAGTATAATATTGGAAAGATAGTTTGAAAACTGAACAATTATGAATCTATTTTAGGAAATTTCAGGGAAACAATGAAAGTTTCAAATTCTTTTCATAAATTTTCATCGTATTATTCAAGAAAAAATCTTGAATATTTCAACTATTTATAGTAGAATAATATTAATAGGAAGCGCTTACATAAAGCGAGAGAGGTGAGTGAATGGATACGAAACAAGCATTGTATACATTTGGAACCGGTGAGAACTTTCATCTTCAACATTATCTAGGGGCTCATAAAGAGCAAGTAGATGGTGTGGAAGGGTATAGTTTCCGTGTATGGGCTCCAAATGCTCAGGCAGTACACCTGGTAGGTGATTTCACCCAATGGGAAGAAAATGAAATTCCTATGGTAAGAAACGAAGCTGGTGTTTGGGAAGTTTTTACAACTGCACCTCAAGTTGGCGATATCTATAAGTTTCATGTTACAAGACAAAATGGCCACCGCTTGATGAAGGTGGATCCTTTAGCAGTTCGCATGGAAAAACGTCCAGGAACAGGAGCGGTCATTACAGATATTCCAGAGAGGAAATGGAAAGATGGACTCTGGATGGCTAGACGGAGAAAACTTGGCTTTAGATCTCGTCCAGTAAATATCTATGAAGTTCATGCCGGTTCTTGGAAACGCAACGAAGATGGAAGCCCTTATTCGTTTGCTCAGTTGAAGGAAGACTTGATTCCTTACTTGGTAAAAATGAACTATACCCATGTGGAGTTCATGCCAGTGATGGCTCACCCGCTTGGATTAAGTTGGGGCTACCAATTGATGGGTTACTTTGCCTTAGAGCATTCCTACGGAACACCGGAAGAGTTTCAGGATTTCGTTGAGGCCTGTCACTTGAATAACATCGGGGTGATTGTGGACTGGGTGCCGGGTCACTTTACCATCAATGATGATGCCTTAGCTTATTATGATGGGACACCAACCTTTGAATACCAGGACCATCATCGTGCCCACAACTATGGTTGGGGAGCAATGAACTTTGACCTAGGGAAAAACCAGGTCCAATCCTTCCTTATCTCTAGTGTGAAGTTCTGGATTGAGTTTTATCATTTGGATGGAATCCGGGTCGATGCGGTCAGCAACATGCTTTACTTAGACTACGATAGTGGTCCATGGACACCAAATATTGATGGTGGAAATCTCAACTATGAGGGGATTCATTTCCTTAAGCGGATGAATGCTGTGATTAAATCAGAACATCCGGATGTCATCATGGCAGCGGAGGAAAGTTCATCTGGCACCAAGATCACTGGTCCAGAAGAGTATGGCGGTTTAGGATTTGACTACAAGTGGAATATGGGCTGGATGAATGATATCCTTCGCTTCTATGAGGAAGATCCTATTTATCGGAAATTTGATTTCAACTTGGTGACCTTTAGCTTTATGTATGCTTTCTCTGAAAACTTCTTGTTGCCATTTTCTCACGATGAAGTGGTCCACGGGAAGAAGAGTCTCATGCATAAGATGTGGGGAGATCGCTACAACCAGTTTGCTGGCTTGCGAAACCTTTTGACCTATCAGATTTGTCACCCAGGTAAGAAATTGCTCTTCATGGGTTCAGAGTTTGGCCAATTTTTAGAATGGAAGTCTGAAGAACAGCTAGAATGGTCCAATCTAGAAGATGACATGAACCGCAAGATGCAAGAGTTTACTTCACAGCTCAATCAATTCTACAAAGATAACAAGATGCTCTGGGAAATTGATGATAGCTATGATGGTATTGAGATTATTGATGCAGATAACCGAGATCAAAGTGTCTTGACCTTTACTCGTAAGGATAAAAAAGGAAATCATCTGCTATGTATCTTTAATATGGCACCAGTAGAGCGTAAGGACTTTACAGTCGGCGTCCCTGTTGCTGGGGTCTATGAAGAAGTTTGGAATACAGAATTAGAGAAATGGGGAGGTGTCTGGAAAGAGCACAACCAGGAAGTGAAGACTCAAGAGGGATTATGGAAAGATTATCCACAAACCTTGACCTTCACCTTACCGGCTCTTGGAGCTAGTGTATGGAAAGTGAAACGAAAACTTCGTTCCAATGTGTCTAAAACAAAAAAATAGTTGTTGGTGATCTACTGATCGCAGTCTATGATCCCATTCCTAAGTCTGTAGAAGAGGCCACAGTGCCTCTCCTCAGAGGTGGGAAGAAGGTCTCGTCAATCCAAAAAGGAGTAATCAATGAAGAATGAAATGCTAGCTCTGATCCTTGCTGGTGGGCAAGGAACTCGCCTTGGAAAACTCACTCAAAGCATTGCCAAACCTGCAGTGCAATTTGGTGGACGTTATCGTATTATTGACTTTGCCTTATCCAACTGTGCCAACTCAGGTATCCACAATGTTGGCGTGATTACTCAGTATCAACCGCTTGCCTTAAACAACCATATCGGAAATGGTTCCAGTTGGGGTCTTGATGGTATTAATACTGGGGTTTCTATCCTTCAACCTTATTCTGCAAGTGAAGGAAATCGTTGGTTTGAAGGAACAAGTCATGCGATTTCCAAAATATCGACTACATCGATAGCATCAATCCAGAGTATGTGTTGATCCTTTCTGGAGACCATATCTACAAGATGGACTATGACGACATGCTTCAGTCTCACAAAGATCACAATGCCAGCCTTACAGTAGCTGTATTAGATGTACCTTTAAAAGAAGCTAGCCGTTTCGGAATTATGAATACGGATGCCAACAATCGAATTGTCGAATTTGAAGAAAAACCTGCAGAGCCAAAATCAACAAAAGCTTCTATGGGAATTTATATCTTTGACTGGTCTCGTCTTCGCAACATGCTAGTGGCTGCAGAGAAGAGTGACATCGATATGTCTGACTTCGGTAAAAACGTTATTCCAACTTACCTTGAATCTGGAGAAAGTGTCTATGCTTATGAATTCAATGGCTATTGGAAAGACGTGGGAACTATTGAATCTCTCTGGGAAGCGAATATGGAATACATTGATCCAAACAATGCCTTGGACAGCCGGGATCGTCACTGGAAGATCTATTCTCGTAACTTGATTTCACCACCAAATTCCTTTGGCGAACATGCCCAAATTGAAGATTCCTTGGTAGTGGATGGATGCTTGGTAGACGGAACAGTAAAACGTTCTATCCTGTCTACGGAAGCACAAGTTCGTAAGGTGCAGTCGTTGAAGATTCTGTCGTCATGAGTGGTGCCATTATCGGTCAAGGTGCTGTGATTAAACGTGCTATTATCGGTGAAGGAGCAGTTGTTTCAGAAGGTGTTGTCATCGATGGAACGGAAGAAGTACAAGTCGTTGGATATAACGAAAAAGTGGGGGTAGCAACAGATGAAGATTGATAAGTATTCAGCCATTTTAGGAAACACAGTAGGCTTCCATGATATGTCATCATTGACAGATCATCGTCCTGTTGCCAGTCTGCCATTTGATGGAAAATATCGCTTGATCGACTTCCCGCTTTCTAGCCTCGCTAATGCGGGAATTCGTAGTGTATTTGGTATCTTCCAGCAAGAAAATATCAGTTCTGTCTTTGACCATATTCGCTCTGGTCGTGAGTGGGGCTTGTCAACCCTCTTGAGTCACTACTATCTCGGTATCTACAACACTCCAGTAGAAAGTTCAAACGTTGGCAAAGAATACTACGAGCAACTCTTGACCTATTTGAAACGCTCTGGTTCGAACCAGACAGTCGCTCTGAACTGTGACGTCTTGGTGAATATTGATTTGAACCAGGTTTTCCATTTGCATAATACCATTGATGCACCTATTACAGTAGTTTACAAAAAGATGCATCAACGGGATATCTCAGAAGTAAATGCAATCTTGGATATTGATGAGACAGACCATGTGACTGGTCAAAAATTGTTTGAAGGCCAAGATCCTGAAGCATTTTACAATATGTCGACCGACATCTTTATTGTGGATACTCCTTGGTTGATTGAAAAATTGGAGCAAGAAGTTCATAAGGAACATCCAGAAAAACTGCGTTATATCTTACGTGATTTAGCGGTTGAATATGGGGCATTCGCTTTTTGAATACACTGGCTATATTGCCAATATTCACTCTGTTGAGTCATATTACCGCGCTAATCTTGACATGTTGGAAACTCAGAAATTCATGTCACTCTTCTCACCAAATCAAAAAGTTTATACCAAGGTGAAAAATGAAGAGCCAACTTACTATGCGACTGGTTCGCAAATTAAGAATTCGCAATTTGCCTCAGGAAGCATTGTCGAAGCTTTGGTACATGATTCTGTCATCTCTCGTCGGGTTCATCTCCATAAGGGGGCAGAAATTCGTAGCAGTCTCTTGTTCCCAGGTGTTGTTGTCCATGAGGGAGCAGTCGTAGAGCATGCGATTCTTGACAAGGGTGTCGTAGTTGAAACTGGCGTTACCATTCGTGGAACCAAAGAGGCACCTCTTGTGATTAAAAAAGGTGCTGTAATTACAGAGGATATTGGATAATGAAATTATTGTTTGTTGCCGCTGAAGGAGCTCCTTTTTCAAAAACGGGGGGCTTGGGAGACGTTATTGGGGCACTCCCTAAATCCTTGGCTAAAAAAGGCCATGATGTTCGTGTCGTCCTCCCTTACTATGACATGGTAGAGGCGAAATTTGGCGACCAAGTTGAAGATGTGCTACACTTCGAGACCAGAGTTGGATGGAGAAGTGAATACGTTGGTGTGAAACGCATCTATCGTGATGGTGTTACTTTCTATTTTATTGATAACCAGAAATATTTCTTTAGAGGACATGTCTACGGAGATTTTGATGATGGGGAGCGCTTTGCCTATTTCCAATTGGCAACGCTGGAAATGATGGAACGAGTAGACTTTATTCCAGATATCATCCATGTTCATGATTATCATACCGCCATGATTCCTTTCCTTCTTAAGGAAAAGTACCGTTGGATTCAAGCTTACAATGGTATTAAGTCTGTCTTGACCATCCATAATCTGGAGTTCCAAGGTCAGTTTGACCCAGGAATGTTGTGGGATTTGTTTGGAGTTGGATTTGAGCGCTATGAGGATGGCACTCTTCGGTGGAAAGATTGCTTAAACTGGATGAAGGCCGGGATCCTCTATGCTGATCGTGTGACCACTGTTTCACCAAGTTACGGTTATGAAATCATGACGGCTGAATATGGTTGCGGACTCGATCAAATCTTGCGGATGGAATCTGGTAAATTAACGGGTATTGTGAATGGAATCGATACAGACCTCTACAATCCTGAAACAGACCCGCTCTTGACCTATCATTTCAGTCAAGATGATTTATCAGGGAAGCAACAAGTAAGCGAGCTCTTCAGGAACGTGTCGGACTTTCGGTACGTGATGATGTTCCCTTGTTTGGAATTGTTTCTCGTTTGACCCGCCAAAAAGGCTTTGACGTGGTGGTTGAAGAACTCCACAACCTTCTACAAAAGGATATCCAAATCGTTCTTTTGGGTACAGGAGATCCTGGCTTTGAGCAAGCCTTTGCTTGGTTTGGTCAAGCTTATCCAGATAAACTTTCTGCTAACATCATGTTTGACGTGCAGTTGGCGCAAGAAATCTATGCCGCTTCGGATGTTTTCTTGATGCCAAGCCGATTTGAACCATGTGGACTTTCTCAAATGATGGCTATGCGCTACGGCACCTTGCCATTGGTTCACGAGGTAGGGGGACTGCGTGATACAGTGCAAGCCTATAATGTCATCGATGGCAGTGGTACTGGATTTAGCTTTAACAACCTATCTGGTTATTGGTTAAACTGGGCTGTCGATCAAGCTTTGACAGTCTATACTCATGATAAGAATGCTTGGTACGGTCTTCAAAGAGAAGCCATGAGTCGTGATTTCTCTTGGGATACGGCTAGTCAACACTATGCGGATCTCTATCAGTCTTTGTAAGATAAATCTCTAAACGCCTATTTTGAACTGACCCCAAAAGTTAGACAGAAAAATCTGACTCTTGGGGCCGGTACATTTTAGGAGTTTTTTTGTTGCTAAGAAAGGAAGAGGAGCTACTTACATATAGGAAGCAAAAAGGGAAGAAATCTGAGCAAAATGAGTTGCTAAAAGATTCGAAAAAAGATAAGATAGATAAAGGTAAAAAATCACGGGAAGCGTTTTAGGGGAAGTGTCATTCCTCTCCAAAAATAAATGTGACTTCCTATGATTTACAAATATTACTATGTAGGAAATTATAGGATGAAACAAAGAAGACAAGCTTTTGAAAAGATTACCAAGTATTCGATTCGGAAATTATCCGTCGGAGTAGGTCCGGTTGCTATTGGAGCCCTTCTTTTTGCAGGGAGTGTAGTAGGAGCGCCTTCTGTACAAGCTGATCAATTCACGGTAGAAGCGACAGTTCATATGGGGTATGTCACGGAAAATGAGTTGACACCTGAGGAACAAGCTCAGGTGATTCGTGCAATTCCTGAAGAATATCAAAATGAAGATACCTTTTATCTGGTCTATAAGAAAAAAACACCTAGTCAAGGGCTACTACCTCAAACAGGGACGACCGAATTGGCGATTGCTGGCCTTAGTATAGCGACTGCCTCTTTAGCAGTTCTTTTGCTGTCCAAAAAACATCGTAAAAAAGTAATGGGACTCCTATTAATTGGTTCCATGGGGCAAAGCCTACTCTTATCCATTGATGCTGCAGCCTTGCAAAATATTGAATTAGCAAGCTACAATCAAACTCTTTCAATTGCAAGCAGTAAAGAACTGGTCAATGGTGTCATTCCGATTGAAGGCTATGACTATGTTGGCTACCTGCGTTGTCCAGTTGATCCAAGAGCTACGGGCCAAGAACCTCATGTAAAAGTGGAGGAGAAGCCAGTATCCCAACCTGCAATAGAAGGAAAGACTCTATCTCAGGTAACACCTGAAGAGGGTCCTGCATTCCCTATAGTGGACAAGCCAAACGTTGAAGTTTCAACAGAAATTATTCCGTTTGAAACGGTAGAACAAGCAGATCCTACTTTAGCAAAAGGTCAAACAGCAGTTTTAAGAGCTGGACAAAATGGTGAACAGACTGTTTTTACAGAAGTAAGTACGGTAAATGGTCAGGAAATTCGCAAGGTAGTTGAAAGCAAGGTTACTAAAGAACCAGTTTCACAAATTCTTGCTGTCGGGACCAAGGAGGATGTTCAACCAAGTCCACAACCTGCCCCAGTAGTCACAGCTAAGGGAACTCAGGAAGAAGGTCATGTGGGAGAAGCGCCTGTTCAGCCGGAGAACCCAACCTATACAGGTGTCGTTGAAGCCAAGGGAACACAAGAAGAAGGTCATGTAGGAGAAGCGCCTGTTCAACCGGAGACTCCATCCTATACAGGTGTCGTTGAAGCCAAGGGAACCCAGGAAGAAGGCCATGTCGGCGAAGCCCCAATTCAACCGGAGAACCCAGTTTACCAAGCGACCGAAGGGACAGTAACGGAGACAGAAATGGTAATCCTTCCATATGAAACAGAGTATGTAACGGATGCTAATCGTTACACCGATGAAGAAAGCCTTCTTCAGAAAGGCGAGGCTGGTAGTCAGGAGATTCGTCGTGTTTATAAGACGGTCAATGGTGAGAAGATTGGCGAGCCCCTCAGCACGACAACTGAAACGGTAAAAGCTCCTGTGACAGAAGAATCAGTCGTGGAAGTAAGGCGATTGAAGGCCAAACAGAGGAAGTTGCTTTTGAGGAGATTCCATTTAAGACGGTAACCGAACAAGATGGCACCTTGCTAAAAGGAACTGAAAGGGTTTCTCAAGCCGGTAAGAATGGGAAGAAGAAAATCACCAAGGTTTACAAGACCATCAAGGGAGTTAAAACGGCGGATGCTCCTACGATTTCCGAAGAAGTGGTAGAACAAGCGCAAGATCAGATCATTCAAAAAGGGACCAAAGAACTTGAAAAGCCAACCTTAACCTTGACCCAGGTCGAGAAGGAAGAATTGAAGCGTAGTGCTAAAGCTACTTATCGTTTGGACAAACCAGACGGTGTGACCATCAAGTCTATCCAGGCTGTATTGAAGAAGGGTGATCAAGTGGTTAAAACGTTTGCCCTTTCAGAGACGGACTTAGCAGCTGCCTTAGCGGACTTGGACTACTACAAGGATTATACGCTCGCAACGACCATGGTCTATGACCGTGGAAATGGGGATGAAGAAGAAGTTCTTAAGGAAGAACCGCTAAGACTTGACCTTAAAAAAGTTGAAGTCAAAAACATCAAGGAAACCAGTCTGATTAGCGTGGATGACCAAGGCCTTGAGACTGATCGTAGCCTCTTGTCGGAGACACCATCGAATGTTAAGCCTTACTACTTAAAAGTTACGACTTACGATAACAAGGTTACGAAACTAGCTGTTGATAAAATCGAAGAAGTTACTGTAGGTGGAAATAAACTATACAAAGTAACTGCTAAGGCACCTGATTTGATTCAACGTACTGCAGAGAATCGTTTCACTGAAGAGTATGTACACTATTTACCTAAGCCAAAAGCTCACGAAGGTGATGTTTACTACGACTTTAATGAACTTGTAAAAGCTATGCAAGCCAATCCGACTGGTACATTTAAACTTGGTAGCAATATGAATGCTAATAATGTACCAGCTGCTGGCAAATCTTATGTAACCAATGCCTTTAAAGGTTCATTGGGAAGTACTGATGGCAATAAATTTGCCATTCATAATATCACTAGACCATTATTTGGAAACATTGAAGGTGGATCTGTCAAGGATCTCTTACTAGAAAATGTAAATATTGATATGCCTGGAGTTGATCGAGTAGCTCCAATTGCCAATGTCATCAAAAACAATGCAACTATCGAGAATGTCAAAGTAACAGGAAGTGTTGTCGGTAATAATGATGTAGCTGGTATTATCAATAAAATTGATGGTAGTGGAAAAGTAAGTAATGTTGCCTTTATTGGTAAACTTCACGCTGCAGGCAATAGAGGAGGCTATTTAGCTGGTATTCTTGGTGAAAACTGGAAGGGTGTTGTTGAAAAAGCTTACGTTGATGCTGAAATGACTGGTAATAAAGCAAAAGCTGCAGGTCTAGTCTATTCATCTCAAAATGGTGCTAATAACTACACGGTCGGTAAAGAAGGAGTCCTTAGAAATTCAGTTGCTAAAGGTTCGATCGAACTGAAAGAAGCTGTTCAATCTGGTGGATTGCTGGGTACCAACTGGGCCTTGGGTACTATTGAAGACAACATCACTATGATGAAAGTCAAAACAGGTGAGATGGTATTTGGTCACTCAGATATTGATGCTGACGATTACTTCACCTATTCAAGAACCAAACGTAATTATAGTGTTGATGGCGTGAGTGAAGGTAAGAAATCCTTTAACAATTCACGTAAAATTCCAAGTATCTCACTGGCAGAAGCTGAGCAGAAAATTGTAGCAATGGGAATCACTGCTGATAAATTTACTAGCAGCAAACCAATTGAAGACAAGCTTAATAACAGTCTAAACAAAGACGATCAGTACAAAGCAATTGATAGTTATGATGCAACTCGTGAGCTAGCTTACCGTAATATTGCAAAACTTCAACCTTTCTATAATAAAGAGTGGATTGTAGACCAAGGTAATAAATTAGCTGCAGGCAGTCCTCTCTTGACTAAAGAAGTATTGTCTGTAACTGCTATGAAAGGCAATACCTTTGTGACGGAATTAGCTGATGCTGATCATATTATGATCCACTATGCAGATAAGACCAAAGATGTCTTCAGCATTTCACCGAAAGAGTCCAAGGTCAAACAAGTCAAAGAGTACAGTGTAGCGGAACTCGGTGAAGTAGTCTACACGCCGAATATGGTGGACAAAGACCGTAGTGATCTCATTGGTGCCATCGTAGGGAAATTAAGTCCTGTAGAATTACAATCAGATCCTATCTACACACATCTTGGTCGAACAGGGCCAAACAAAGTCAATGCTATTAAGAACCTTTACCTCGAAGAAAGTTTCCAAGAAGTCAAGGACAATCTGACTCACTTTGTCAAACAACTGGTTGAAAACCAAGACCATCAATTAAACACGGATGAGGCTGCCAAACGTTCTCTTATCAAGAAAGTTGATGACAACAAGGCCGCTGTTCTTTTGGGTCTCTCTTACCTCAACCGCTATTATGGAGTGAAGTTTGATGATGTCAATCTTAAGCAACTCATGTTGTTCAAGCCAGACTTCTATGGGAAGAATGTCGATGTTTTAGACCGCTTGATCGAAATTGGTTCAAAAGAAGACTACATCAAAGGGACTCGTACCCATGATGCTTTCCGAGAAGTAGTTGCTAAGCATACTCGCTCTGGAAATCTCAATGATTTCTTGCAATACAACATGGAACTCTTCACAAAAGAGACAGACTTGAACGATTGGTTCATCAAAGCAACCAAAGACAATGTCTATATTGTCGAGCCTGAGACAACCAATCCAGCATTCGCATCTGCTAAGCATAGAGCCTATGAGGGCTTAAACAATGATGTTCACGGTAAAATGATCTTGCCACTCTTGAACTTAAAAGATGCCCATATGTTCTTGATTTCAACCTATAACACCATGGCCTATAGTTCCTTCGAGAAATATGGTAAGAACACGGAAGCAGAGCGGAATGCCTTCAAAGCTGAAATCGATAAGGTTGCGAAAGGACAACAGAATTACCTAGATTTTTGGTCACGTCTGGCAACGGATAAGGTTCGCAATCAACTCTTGAAGAGCAATAATATGGTGCCGACCCCTGTTCTTGATAACCAAAACTACAAGGGCATTAGTACAGATCGTTATGGCCATACTAACAGTGGTAAAGATGTGGCTCCAATCCGTGAATTGTATGGACCTACCGACCGTTACCATGCGACTGATTGGCGCATGGGAGCTGTAGCTCGCGTTTATGGAAATCCATATAAAGATGATTCTGTCTTCTTTATGGTGACGGATATGGTTAGTGATTTTGGGGTTTCTGCCTTTACTCATGAAACGACGCACGTCAATGACCGTATGGTCTACTTGGGTGGCTCAAGACACCGTGAAGGAACAGATCTTGAAGCCTTTGCTCAAGGAATGTTACAAACTCCGTCAGTATCCAATCCAAATGGTGAATACAAAGCCCTAGGTCTCAACATGGCTTATGAACGTCCAAACGATGGAAATCAATGGTATAACACTAATCCAAATGACCTTAAATCACGTGACGAAATTGATCGTTACATGAAGGGCTATAATGATACGCTCATGCTTCTGGATTATCTTGAAGGAGAAGCTGTCCTCAATAAAGCAAATCAAGATTTAAACAACGCTTGGTTCAAGAAAGTAGACAAACAATACCGAGGAAATAACACCAAGAATCAATTCGATAAGGTGCGACCTTTGAGTGATGAGGAAAAGGCTATTCCATTACGTACAGTAGATGACCTAGTAACTAACAACTTCATGACCAACCGTGGCCCAGGTAACAGAGTTTATAATCCATCTGACTTTGATTCTGCTTATGTCACGGTTCCAATGATGTCTGGTATCTACGGTGGGAATACTAGTGAAGGTGCTCCTGGAGCTATGTCCTTCAAACACAATACTTTCAGAATCTGGGGTTACTATGGCTATGAAAGGCTTCTTAAACTATGCTTCTAACATGTTAAAAGCTGAATCTAAAAAAGCTGGTAAAGATACTCTAGGTGATGATTTCATCATTAACAAGATTTCTGATGGTACATTCAGTACCCTTGAAGATTGGAAGAAAGCTTACTTCAATAAAGTGGTGACCAGTGCCAAAAATGGAATGCAGGCTATTGACATCGACGGGAAGACGTACAGTAGCTATGAAGACTTGAAACGTGCATTTGCTGAAGCAGTTGATAAAGATAAGGCTACCCTAAGTAACGGCTCAGTCAAATTTGACAATACGGTTTCACTGAAAGAAAAAGTCTTTAAGAAATTGCTGCAACAAACAGACAGTTTCAAAACCTCTATTTTTAAATAGGAAGAAAATGCTCATCTGCTCGTCAGGTGAGTTTTTTCTATCCTTGGTAATAATGCCTCCTCTTCTGATAAAAATAATATAAATTTGTGTGAAATACAAAAATAGACAAAGTGTCTAAAGATAATGAGAATTTTTTGAACGCTAGTGGCAAGAGGAATTTTAAAAGTAGTGACAGAATTGCCGTAAAACGTTTTCTTTCTAAGCAAACATTTGACTATTATATCTTTTAGGAGTAAACTAAGGGAGTAAAATTTATTTAAGGAGAATTCATCATGAATTTAACATTTTTAGGTCTTTGTTTTGCCTGCTTCGGCGTGTCCATTGCTGAAGGATTGATTATGAGTAATCTGTTTAAAGCTGCTTCTCGTCAACCAGAGATTATCGGTCAATTACGTAGCCTTTTGATCCTTGGGATTGCCTTTGTAGAAGGTACCTTCTTCGTAACCTTGGCCATGGCCTTCGTTATTAAATAGACTTCTCTATTTAGGAAAGGAGGTGTCAAACCTTGGAAGAAAGTGTGAATCCAACCCTAAATATTGGACCAGTATCCTTTGATTTGACCCTACTTGCCATGTCTCTTGTAACTGTTTTGATGGTCTTTGCTTTTGTCTATTGGGCAAGTCGCAAAATGACCCTCCGTCCTAAGGGCAAACAAAATGCTCTTGAGATGATCTATGATTTTGTCATTAGTTTTACCAAGGGAAACATTGGAGAGCATTATATGAAGAATTATTCTTTATTCTTGTTTTCTCTTTTTATGTTTATTTTGGTAGCCAATAATATTGGCTTAATGGCAAAAGTTCAAACAACAAATGGTTATAACTTGTGGACTTCCCCAACGGCTAACCTCGGCTATGACTTATCTCTCTCCTTTATGATCACCTTGATCGCACATATAGAAGGGGTTCGTCGTCGAGGCTTTAAGGAATATTTGAAGGCTTTTGCAACACCAGGTTTTATGACCCCAATGAACCTCCTAGAAGAGGTGACCAATTTTGCTTCCTTAGCAATTCGGATCTACGGGAATATTTTTGCCGGTGAAGTATTGGCAGGCTTGCTCTTAGCCTTGTCTCAACAAGCCTTTTATTGGTATCCAGCAGCCTTTATCGGAAGCATGTTATGGACAGCCTTTTCGATTTTCATTTCATGTATCCAGGCCTATGTATTTACCATGTTGTCATCCATGTACATAGGTAAAAAAATAAACGGTGAGGAAGAGTAAGTAGAGGAGTAGAAGATGGATTTAACAATTGGTACCATTATTGGTGACTTTATACTGATCGCTGGTTCCTTCCTCTTATTAATCTTTTTAGTAAAGAAATTTGCTTGGGGCAATATTACTAGTATTTTGGATGCGCGTGCTGAAAAAATCACCAACGATATTGACGAAGCAGAGGCGGCCCGTAAAAAGGCTGAGGAACTAGCTGCAAAACGCGAAGCAGAGTTGGCAGGTAGTCGTCAAGAAGCTACAACGATTCTTGAAACGGCTAAGGAAACAGCCGAAAAAAATAAGGCTCATATTCTCAGTGAAGCTAACCAAGAAGCCCTTCGCTTGAAAGAAAAAGCGCAATTAGAAATTTCGCAAAATAAAGAAGAAGCGATGAACAGTATCAAGGGGGATGTCGCAGATCTAACCGTTAACTTAGCAGGTAGATTGCTAAGCCAACAATTGGACTCTGAAGGCCATCGCCAACTGATTGATCGCTACCTGAATGAATTAGGAGATGCCTAATGGACAAAAAGCAATTAATGGTAATTGAGAAATATTCCCAGCCTTTTGTTCAATTGGTATTTGAAAAAAATCAGCAAGATGACGTTTATGAAAAATTAAGTCAAATAAAGGCTGTTTTTGAGGAAACAGGCCTTGCTGCATTTTTAGCTCATATCGGTGTAGAGGATGAAGAGAAGGCGAAGAGTCTGCGACTTTTCCAAAACTCGGATTCAGCATTACTAGACCATTTGATTGAAGTGGTTATTCTCAATCATCGTGAAGCCTTATTTTATGATATTGTCAGAGTTAGTATGGAGCAAATTCAACAGGTGAGCAACTGTTTCGAAGTAACCGTTTCTTCGGTTGCAGGACTCGATCAGGCTCAAAAAGAAAAGTTGATCCCTATTATTGAAAAGAAGTTTGGCATCCAAGTTCGTTCTCTGAAAGAAAAATTGGATCCAGATTTGATTGGTGGTTTTGTGGTTTCAGCAAATCACAAGACGCTTGATACCAGTCTAAAACGTCAATTGCAAGTCATAAAAGCAAATTTGAAATAGAAAGTGGTGTGAATTTTGGCGATTAACGCACAAGAAATCAGCGCTTTAATTAAGCAACAAATTGAAAATTTCCAGCCAAATTTTGACGTCACAGAGACCGGAGTCGTTACCTATATTGGTGACGGGATTGCGCGTGCTCATGGCCTTGAAAATGCAATGAGTGGTGAGTTGTTGATCTTTGAAAACGGCTCATACGGGATGGCGCAAAACCTGGAAACGACAGATGTCGGGATTATCATCCTTGGAGACTTTACGGATATCCGTGAAGGAGACTCGATCCGTCGGACTGGTAAAATCATGGAAGTCCCTGCTGGGGATGCCTTGATTGGTCGGGTTGTCAATCCTCTTGGTCAGCCAGTGGATGGCTTGGGAGAAATTGTAACAGATACCTTCCGTCCAGTTGAAACACCAGCTCCTGGTGTTATGCAACGGAAATCTGTATCAGAGCCTCTTCAAACGGGCTTGAAAGCCATTGATGCCCTCGTTCCGATTGGACGAGGCCAACGGGAATTGATCATCGGAGACCGTCAAACAGGGAAAACTTCGATTGCCATCGATACTATCTTGAACCAGAAAGGTCAAGACATGATCTGTATCTATGTAGCAATTGGACAAAGAATCAACAGTTCGGACACAAGTAGAAACACTTCGTAAGTATGGAGCCATGGATTACACCATTGTGGTGACGGCATCAGCCTCACAACCATCTCCATTGCTATTCCTTGCACCTTATGCAGGGGTTGCTATGGCCGAAGAGTTCATGTACAATGGCAAACATGTTTTGATCGTCTATGATGATTTGTCAAAACAAGCCGTTGCTTACCGTGAATTGTCCCTTCTTCTTCGTCGTCCTCCAGGACGTGAAGCCTTCCCAGGGGGATGTCTTCTACCTTCACAGCCGTTTATTGGAACGTTCTGCGAAAGTATCGGATGAATTAGGTGGTGGTTCCATCACTGCGCTTCCAATTATTGAAACACAAGCAGGAGATATTTCTGCTTATATCGCAACTAACGTGATTTCGATTACGGATGGCCAAATCTTCTTGCAAGATAGCCTCTTTAACTCAGGAATTCGTCCAGCCATCGATGCGGGATCATCTGTATCGCGGGTTGGTGGATCAGCCCAAATCAAGGCTATGAAGAAGGTTGCGGGGACTCTCCGTATTGACCTAGCTTCTTACCGTGAGTTGGAAGCCTTCACGAAGTTTGGTAGTGACTTGGATGCCGCTACTCAAGCCAAGTTGAACCGTGGTCGCCGGACAGTAGAAGTCTTGAAACAACCGGTCCATGAACCATTGACTGTCGAAACAGGTGGTGATCTTGTATGCTTTGACACATGGATTCTTGGATAGTGTACCAGTTGATGATATCCTTCGCTTTGAAGAGGAATTGTTTGCCTTTGTAGAAGCGCATCATCCAGAAATCTTTGAAACCATTCGTACGACCAAAGATCTTCCAAGTGAAGAAACAATGGATGCAGTGATTACTGACTTTGTCAACCAATCAAGTTTCAAATAGAAATAGGAGTGGCAGATGGCAGTTTCTTTAAATGATATCAAAAATAAAATTGCATCGACAAAGAATACCAGTCAAATTACAAATGCTATGCAGATGGTATCTGCTGCCAAACTTGGGAAGTCTGAGCAAGCTGCCAAGGACTTCCAAATTTACGCATCTAAAGTTCGTAAACTATTGACAGACCTCTTACATGGACACGAGGCTGAGAATGCTAAGTACCATCCATTTTTAAAGAGTCGTCCTGTCAAAAAGTCTGCTTATATTGTTATCACTTCTGACCGTGGACTAGTGGGAGGCTATAACGCCTCTATCCTCAAGTCAGTCATGGAATTGAAGGAAGAATACCATCCAACGGGTGAGGATTTTGAAGTCATCTGTATTGGAAGTATTGGGGCAGATTTCTTTAGAGCAAGAGGCATCCAGCCGGTTTATGAACTACGTGGTCTAGCTGATCAACCAAGCTTTGATGAAGTGCGGAAGATCATCAATAAGACAGTCCAAATGTATCAAAATGAATTGTTTGATGAATTGTATGTCTGTTATAATCACCACGTCAACAGTTTGACCAGTCAATTGCGGGTAGAGCAAATGCTTCCGATCATTGACTTGGACCCCAATGAAGCGGATGAAGATTATATCTTGAATCTGGAGTTGGAATCAGACCGCGATGCGATTTTGGATCAATTGCTTCCACAGTTTGCGGAAAGTATGATTTATGGAGCCATCATTGATGCTAAAACAGCTGAAAATGCTGCCGGTATGATGGCCATGCAAACCGCAACAGACAATGCCAAGAGGTAATTGATGAATTGACCATTCAATACAACCGTGCTCGTCAGGCAACCATTACGCAAGAAATTACGGAAATTGTTGCAGGAGCGAGTGCGCTTGAGTAGTTGATTCGATGCACATTTTAACAATACAAACATAAGCTTGATGGTATGTATTCACAAGCTTAGAAACTTAATAGAATAGGAGAATGACATGAGTTTAGGCAAAATTTCTCAGGTTGTAGGCCCTGTCGTTGACGTAGCTTTTGCTACGGGCGATAAACTCCCTGAGATTAATAATGCGCTTGTAGTCTATAAAAATGACCAACAAAAATCAAAAGTCGTTCTTGAAGTAGCTCTTGAACTTGGGGATGGTGTCGTTCGTACCATTGCCATGGAATCAACAGATGGCTTGACTCGTGGGATGGAAGTATTGGACACTGGTCGTCCAATCTCTGTACCTGTCGGAAAAGAAACTCTTGGACGGGTCTTCAACGTCTTGGGAGATACCATTGACTTGGAAGAAGCATTTCCAGAAGATGCTCCTCGTGAATCCATTCATAAAAAAGCTCCATCCTTTGATGAGCTTTCTACTTCAGAAGAAATTCTTGAAACAGGGATCAAGGTCATTGACCTCCTTGCCCCTTACTTGAAAGGTGGGAAGGTCGGCCTCTTCGGTGGTGCCGGAGTTGGGAAGACCGTCTTGATTCAAGAATTAATCCACAACATTGCCCAAGAGCACGGTGGGATCTCTGTATTTACCGGAGTTGGAGAACGGACCCGTGAAGGGAATGACCTTTACTGGGAAATGAAAGAATCTGGCGTTATCGAAAAAACAGCCATGGTCTTTGGACAAATGAACGAACCTCCAGGAGCACGGATGCGTGTAGCTTTGACTGGTTTGACTATTGCGGAATACTTCCGTGATGTCGAAGGTCAGGACGTTCTCTTGTTTATCGACAATATCTTCCGTTTCACTCAAGCCGGTTCAGAAGTATCTGCCCTTTTGGGACGGATGCCTTCAGCCGTTGGTTACCAACCTACTTTGGCAACTGAAATGGGACAATTGCAAGAACGGATTACCTCAACCAAGAAAGGTTCTGTTACATCGATCCAGGCCATCTACGTGCCAGCCGATGACTATACAGACCCTGCCCCAGCAACAGCCTTCGCCCATTTGGACTCAACCACCAACTTGGAGCGTAAATTGGTTCAATTGGGGATCTACCCTGCCGTGGACCCATTGGCATCTAGCTCCCGTGCCCTTTCTCCAGATATCGTCGGAGAAGAGCACTATGCAGTGGCTTCTGAGGTCAAACGCGTCCTTCAACGCTACCACGAATTGCAAGATATCATTGCCATCTTGGGGATGGATGAATTGTCTGATGATGAAAAGACCTTGGTAGCTCGTGCCCGTCGTATTCAATTCTTCTTGTCTCAAAACTTTAACGTGGCGGAACAATTTACAGGTCAACCAGGTTCTTATGTACCGGTTGCAGAAACTGTACGTGGCTTTAAGGAAATTTTGGATGGGAAACACGACCACTTGCCTGAGGACGCCTTCCGTGGTGTCGGTTCGATCGAAGATGTGATTGCAAAAGCTGAAAAAATGGGATTCTAAGAAGAGGTGAAAGATGAGTCAGATGAACGTCCAAATCGTTACACCGGATGGACTGGTTTATGATCATCATGCCGCATTTGTATCTGTCAAGACAATTGATGGTGAATTAGGGATTTTACCTCGTCATATCAATACCATTGCGGTTTTGGCTGTAGACCAAGTCAAGGTCCGTCGAGTCGATGACGAAAAACACATTGATTGGATCGCCGTGAATGGTGGGATTATCGAAGTGGCAGATAATGTCATTACCATCGTAGCGGATTCGGCGGAACGCGCTCGGGACATTGATGTTAGCCGGGCTGAGCGTGCAAAAATGCGTGCTGAAAAAGCCCTTGAAGAAGCCAAAGATCAACATTCTGTTGATATGGAGCGTCGTGCAAAAATTGCCCTTCAACGCGCTATTAACCGGATTAATGTCGGAAATCGATTATAAATACAAAAAGAAGTTGATTGGATCGACTTCTTTTTTTCGCATCTTAAGAATATGAAAGGAAACTTTGTCTTATGGTATAATAGAGGTATGATTCAAATGATTTTTACTTTTTGCAGCCACTTATTGTTTATTTCCTTTGCCTACCACCTTCTTTCAACGGTGGTTCAGTGGGAGCGTTTTTTAAAGGTAACTGCCGAAACAGCTGTGAAAATTCGACTTCTTATTTTATTGATCAGCATTAGTGTAGGATATTTAACTAGTAGCTTCTTTATCAGTATTTACGAATTCAGTCGGCAACTGTTTAACGGGAACTTTTAGATTCTTTTTTGATGAATTTATGGTATGATAGTAGTCGTGACTGAATGAAATGGAGTAATAACGAGTATGGACAAAATTATTGTAAATGGTGGTCAAAATCGCCTAGTTGGAACTGTGAAAATCGAAGGAGCAAAGAATGCAGTTCTTCCTCTTTTAGCAGCAACTGTTTTGGCCAGTGAAGGAACAACAACTTTGACCAATGTTCCTGTTTTATCTGATGTCTTTACAATGAACAATGTCGTTCGTGGCTTGAACACACAAGTTACGTTTGATGAAGAAACCAATACAGTAGTCGTTGATGCGTCGCAACCATTAACAGAAGAAGCGCCTTACAAATATGTCAGCAAGATGCGAGCTTCGATCGTCGTTCTAGGTCCTGTCTTGGCTCGAAATGGTCATGCTAAAGTTTCCATGCCGGGTGGCTGTACCATTGGAAGTCGTCCGATTGATCTCCACCTTAAAGGTCTGGAAGCCATGGGAGCGAAAATCACCCAAACGGCTGGTTACATTGAAGCAAAAGCAGATCGTCTTCGAGGAGCTCATATCTACATGGATTTCCCATCCGTAGGTGCCACCCAAAATATCATGATGGCAGCAACCTTGGCAGATGGAACGACGGTTATCGAGAATGCAGCTCGCGAACCTGAGATCGTGGACTTGGCCTCTCTGTTGAATAAGATGGGTGCTAAGGTACGTGGAGCAGGTACAGAAACCTTGACAATTGTTGGAGTGGATCGTTTGCATGGAGCAGTTCACAATGTCGTTCAAGACCGAATTGAGGCAGGAACCTTCATGGTTGGTGCAGCCATGACAGGTGGAGACGTTTTAATCGAGGATGCTATTTGGGAACACAACCGCCCTCTTCTTTCTAAGATGCAAGAAATGGGCGTTGAGGTAACGGAAGAAGAGAATGGCATTCGCATTCGCTCAGATGTTTCTAAATTGAAGCCAGTGACGGTGAAAACCTTACCTTATCCAGGCTTCCCTACAGATATGCAAGCCCAATTTACTGCTTTGATGGCCATGGCTTCTGGTGAATCGACCATGATTGAAACGGTATTTGAAAATCGTTTCCAACACTTGGAAGAAATGCGTCGGATGGGCTTACACTCAGATATTATGAGAGATACAGCCCGTATCCAAGGTGGAGCTAGCTTACAAGGGGCTGAAGTAATGTCGACAGACTTGCGTGCTAGTGCGACCTTGATTTTAATGGGGCTTGTGGCTGAGGGAGAAACCAAAGTGAGCAAGTTAACCCACCTCGACCGTGGATATTTTAAATTCCATGAGAAATTGGTGGCTCTTGGAGCAGATGTACGTCGTGTGAAGGAAGATGATGATGAAAACTAAATTAAAAGCAATCGGAAAACAATTGGGGATCGTTCTATTGGTTCTTACTATCTTAGCGATTGTTTTCGCCCTTGGCTTGGTCATTGGATATGGTGTCATTGGCAATGGAAAGGATCCTTGGTCCATTCTCTCGCCAGATACCTGGAAGGAAATCATTCAGAAATTTTCAGGTAAGTAACTATTTATCAAAAAGAGGAGCTTGAGATCGTGATCCCAGGCTCTTTCCATTCAGTAGAAACAGAGGAAACCAGTGTGGCAAACAATCAAAAGAAACCACTTAAAATGAAAAAATCAGGACAAACTCTACTTGGCTTGGTGGTGGCAGCGGCCCTCTCCATCGGTGGCTATTACTTTAGTCAACCCCAGCCAGTCGCAAGTCACTCTCAGGTTCAAACGGTTGTGACTTCGAGTCAAGAAGCAACACCGAGTAAGGAACTAGCGGAGAGTGTTCTGACAGATAGTGTTCGAGCTAAACTAGGAAAGAACATTCAATGGAACGAAGCGGGCGCTTTTATCATTAATCAAAATAAAACCAATCTGGATGCTGATGTTGCTAGTCTCCCTTATGCAGATACCAAGACAAAGACTGTAAAAGGGCGAGAGATTCCAACAGTTGCCAACGCTTTGATGACCAAGGCGACTCGTCAATACCAAAAGAGAGAACAGACGGATGTAGATTGGGCCCCCGCTGGCTGGCACCAAGTAACCAATTTAGCTGGAGAATATGACCATGCAGTTGATCGGGGCCATCTTCTCGGCTATGCCTTGATTGGCAACTTAGATGGGTTTGATGCCTCGATGACGAATCCTAAATATTGCGGTTCAAACAGCTTGGGCCAATCAAGCGCGTGATAGTTTTTCAACGGGACAAAATTACTATGAAACCCTTGTTCGGAAGGCCTTAGATAAAAATAAGCGGGTCCGTTATCGGGTGACTCTCAACTATGCTTCAGATGAAGATTTGGTACCAGTTGGCAGTCAAATTGAAGCAAAATCGAGTGATGGCAGTCTAGAGTTTAACGTTTTTGTTCCAAATGTCCAGAGTGGGATTAGTTTGGATTATCGTACTGGAAAAGTAACAGTGCATCGCTAAGCTGCGTATAAAAGAAGAAGCAGGATGAAAAGGATTCGGTTGGCTTTGCTGTCAACTGGATCTTTTTCCTTTCATGACGTCACCCTTTAGCTTATTTTAAGAAAACTGAGGTAAAATAACCTCTTCTAGACCTAAACAAAGGTCTTCCTAAGGAAAGGAGGAACTTGTGAGAACCATTATAGCCATGATTCGTTTTCTAATACGGGTTATTTGGAGTCTTGTTTGGGGCTTGTTTTGGACTCTCGCCCTTAGTTTTGCTTTGCTGGTTGCTGCTTTATTCTTTAGTGGCAAAACCGGTAGCGGAATAGATGGGGTCAGTCGCGCAGCCCAAACGGTTGTTACTCAGGTAGATGCTTACTTTCATCGAGATGGTCCTCTACGGGGTCAGGGAAGTCCATCTGCTCAAGAGGACTTAGCAACAGATGGCCATACCTCAACAGGAGCAAGGTGGGATCAGACAAGTGCAAAAGTTTATCTAGATCCTACGATGGATGATACCTTTACCCGTGCCTATGAGGAAGCTCTTGATTCTTGGAATCAGACAGGGGCCTTCACTTTCCAACTTGTCACCAGTGAAGAAGAGGCTGATATTATCTTAACGGAGATGGATGATAGCACGGTTTCTGCAGCGGGTGAGGCCGAATCCCAGACCAATGTCTTAACCAATCGTTTCAAACGGGTGACCGTTCGTTTGAATCGCTATTATCTATTAAATAAGCAGTACAATTATTCCCATCAGCGAATTGTAAATACAGCTGAGCATGAACTAGGCCATGCGATCGGTTTGGACCATACTGAGGAAGAGTCCGTTATGCAGGCAGCCGGTTCCTTTTATAGCATTCAAGCAAGGGATATTGAGGCTGTTCGTCAACTATACAAGGAGTAAGAATAATCAAACGCATACTGTATGTTATTCGAACCTTTCCAGAACAAGTGGCACTCTTTGTGTTTAACTCTGGAATCTTTCTATGGCTATCCCAAAAAGGGCTAGCAATCTCCCATGAATTAGGCATTCAACAGGCTTGGGAAAACTATGCTCCTGAGGGAGTCCGTCAATTTTTCGGAGACAATAAGGAAGCCGTCCAAGCTTTCTTCTCGCATTCGGTCATCACTTGGCTGATTGGCTCCATGATGATCCTGCTTGTGATTCGCTTTGTAAAGGGAGTCATCAAATGGAGCTTGCTTTTGCTGGTGATTGGCATTGGGCTTTTCCTCGCCTATCAGTACAGCCAAATGGCTTCCAATATTTCAACAATCTAAAAAGTGAGGAAAGGTCAAGCGCATCTAGCGTTTGGCCTTTTCTTCAATTGTCAATTTGTCAAAAGTAAGGTAAAATGAAACTATGATTATTTTACAAGCCAACAAAATTGAACGCTCTTTTGCAGGGGAGGTTCTTTTTGATAATATCAGCCTGCAAGTGGATGAACGGGACCGGATTGCCCTGGTCGGAAAGAACGGAGCCGGCAAGTCTACGCTCTTAAAAATCTTGGTGGGAGAAGAAGAGCCGACTTCTGGGGAAATCAATAAAAAGCGGGACCTTTCTCTCTCTTATTTAGCCCAGGATAGTCGATTTGAGTCGTCCAATACTATCTACGATGAGATGCTCCATGTCTTTGACGATCTCAGAAAGACCGAGAAAACCTTGCGGCAGATGGAGCTTGCGATGGGGGAAAAAACTGGGGCTGACTTAGAAAAACTCATGCAGGACTATGACCGTCTCTCGGAAGAATTCCGTCAGGCAGGTGGCTTCACCTATGAAGCTGATATTCGCGCCATTCTCAACGGCTTTAAGTTTGATGAGTCCATGTGGCAGATGAAGATTGAAGAGCTGTCTGGTGGGCAAAATACCCGTCTGGCTCTGGCCAAGATGCTCTTGGAAAAACCAAATCTTTTGGTACTGGACGAGCCGACCAACCACTTGGATATTGAGACCATTGCCTGGTTGGAAAACTACCTGGTCAATTATAGTGGGGCCCTTCTCATTGTCAGTCACGACCGCTATTTCCTAGATAAGGTCGCAACCATTACTTTGGATTTGACCAAGCATTCTTTGGACCGCTATGTCGGCAATTACTCTAGCTTTGTCGAGCAAAAAGAGCAAAAATTGTTGACCGAAGCCAAGAACTACGAGAAGCAACAAAAAGAAATTGCGGCGCTGGAAGACTTTGTTAATCGCAATTTGGTGCGGGCGTCGACCACCAAACGGGCCCAGTCTCGTCGCAAGCAATTGGAAAAAATGGAGCGCCTAGACAAGCCCGAAGCTGGGACCAAGTCTGCCCATATGACCTTCCATTCTGATAAGGCCTCTGCAATGTCGTTTTGACAGTAGAAGAGGCAGCTGTCGGCTATGATGATCAAATCCTGTCCGAGCCGATCAATCTGGATATCCGTAAGATGAATGCGGTCGCTATTGTAGGACCAAATGGGATCGGGAAATCTACTCTTATCAAGTCTATTGTCGGGCAGATTCCTTTCATCAAGGGGGAAGCTCGTTTTGGGGCCAATGTCGAGGTGGGCTACTATGACCAGACCCAAAGTAAACTAACCCCTCACAATAGTGTCTTGGATGAGATCTGGAATGACTTTAAACTGACACCAGAAGTAGAAATTCGCAATCGCCTAGGAGCCTTCCTTTTCTCAGGGGACGATGTCAAGAAAACCGTCGGCATGCTGTCGGGTGGAGAGCGGGCCCGCTTGCTTCTAGCTAAGCTGTCCATGGAGAATAACAATTTCTTGATTCTCGATGAGCCGACCAACCACTTGGATATCGATAGCAAGGAAGTGCTGGAAAATGCCTTGATTGATTTTGACGGGACCTTGCTCTTTGTCAGCCACGACCGTTACTTTATCAATCGGGTGGCTACACAAGTCTTGGAACTCTCAGAAGAGGGCTCGACCCTTTATTTGGGAGACTATGATTATTATCTGGAGAAAAAAGCAGAGTTAGAGGCCCTTGCTGCAGCGCAAGTAGAAGCTATGCCTGTTTCTTCTACAGAGGAAGTCACCAGCAATGACTATCACCTGCAAAAGCAAAATCAGAAGGAACTCCGGAAAATCACCCGTCGCATTGAGCAATTGGAAGCGGAGATGGAAGAGACTGATCAAAAAATCCAAGCCATCACCGAAACCATGCATAGCACCAATGATGCAGAAGACTTGGTACAACTCCAGAGTGACCTGGACCAATTAACTGTCCAGCAGGAAGCGGTCATGGAAGAATGGGCAGAACTGTCAGAGCAGGTGGAATAGATAGAAGATCTTGGAAAAGTTTTTCGTGAATTTCGAATCAGTAAAAATTATTCATTGAAAGAAGCTGCAGGCCACCAATGAAACCGGCGAACTCATTGAGAGCCAGTAGCAATTGGACCAGCTGACTGCCACCTAAGAAGAAGCCATGCTAGAATGGGAAGAATTAGCGGAGAAAGTGTAGTTTTCTAATTTGCCTAAGGAGAACATTATGACGACTGAAAATGATTGGTTTATGAAGCAGATTAAAGGTGTAGCCGATATAATTGGTACAACTTTGCGCCTACAGATTCAGAATTTAGATTTGGGGCAGTACGAGGATGAGGAAGGAAAACTCATCAACGGGAATCACTATCTTCAGCAAGTTTTAGAAGAGCAACGCTTTGCAGAGGCCATTTCTTTTGTTGAAGAGCAGATGAAACGCCTACCTCTTCATCAGTATGATCTATTGGTTGATTGGCTGATTTCTTACTTAAGACAATTAGATGTTTCCGTTAAAGAAGAACATGGATTCTACGAAGGATACTTGCAAGAGTTAGAAAGGTACTTAAAGGAATTTAAGTGGTAATCAAATGGAAGATTTAGGCAAAGTTTTTCGTGAATTTCGAATCAGTAAAAATTATTCATTGAAAGAAGCTGCAGGAGAAGCCTGCTCGACCTCTCAATTATCCCGTTTTGAATTGGGGGAGTCGGATCTGACTGCGTCGCGCTTCTTTGAAATATTAGACAATATCCATGTGACGATTGAGAATTTTATGGATAAGGCTAGGAATTTTCAACACCATGAGCATGTCGCCTTGATGGCTCAGATTATTCCGCTTTACTATGCAAATGATATTGCTGGTTTTCAAAGGCTTCAAGGAGAACAACTTGAAAAGGCTAAAGGTTCGATCAATCCCCTATATTTTGAATTGAACTGGATCTTGTTACAAGGGCTGATTTGCCAGAGAGATGTCAGCTACACCATGAAGCAGAGTGATCTGGACAAGGTGGCGGACTATCTCTTTCAGACAGAAGAGTGGACCATGTATGAATTGATCCTCTTTGGCAATCTCTACAGCTTTTATGATGTGGACTATGTCACACGGCTTGGGAGAGAAGTGATGGAGCGTGAAGATTTCTACAAGGAAATTGGTCGCCATCGAAAACTAGTCTTGATTCTAGCCCTCAATTGTTACCAGCATTGTTTAGAACACCGTTCTTTTGAAAGTGCTAGTTATTTTGAGGCCAATGTGGAAAAGATTATCGGCAAGAGTATCAAACTCTACGAGCGCAATGTCTTTCATTACCTCAAGGGATTTGCTCTCTATCAGAAGGGGCTAGAGAAAGAAGGGAGTCAGCAAATGCAAGAGGCTATGCATATTTTTGATGTGCTAGGTCTTCCAGAGCAGGTAGCTTACTATCAAGAACACTTTGATAAATTTGTAATAGATGAATGTTCTAAATAGGAGAGAGATAAAGGAGATTTTATGAACCGACATGCGGTCCAATTAATTAGTCGTGGAGCGATTACCAAAATTGGAAATATGCTCTATGATTATGGGAATAGTGTCTGGCTGGCCTCGATGGGGACTATAGGAAAGACGGTATTAGGGATCTATCAGATTTCTGAGTTAGTGACAGGGATTCTCGTGAATCCATTTGGAGGCGTGATCTCAGACCGTTTTTCCCGTCGCAAGATTTTGATGACGACCGACTTGGTGTGTGGTCTCCTGTGTTTGGCGATTTCTTTTATCAGAAATGATCGTTGGATGATTGCGGCTTTGATTGTTGCTAATATTGTTCAGGCCATTGCCTTTGGTTTTTCTCGACCTGCCAATAAAGCCATTATTACAGAAGTTGTGGAGAAAGAAGAGATTGTAACCTATAATGCGCACTTGGAGCTGGTCTTACAAGTTGTTAGTGTCAGTTCTCCCGTGTTTTCTTTCCTAGTTCTACAATTTGCCAGTCTCCATGCGACCCTCTTACTAGATGCGCTGACCTTTTTCATTGCCTTTGTCCTAGTGGCTTTCCTTCCGAAAGAAGAAGCTAAGGTTCAAGAGAGGAAACAGTTTACCGGGAAAGATATTTTTTCGGATATGAAAGATGGACTAAACTATATCTGGCATCAGAAAGACATTTCTTTCTCTTGTTGGTGGCTTCCGGCGTTAATTTCTTTTTTGCGGCTTTTGAGTTTTTACTTCCATTTTCCAATAGACTCTACGGGGGCAAGGGGGCTTATGCGACCATCTTAACATTGGGAGCTATTGGATCTATTCTAGGAGCACTTGTTGCCAATAAAATTACATCAAGTATGAAAATTCTCCTGTTTTTACTGATCATGGCAGGTGTAGGAGTGTTCATGATGGGCTTGCCTCTTCCGACTTATCTTTCCTTTTCGGGAAATCTGGTCTGTGAATTTTTTGTGACCATTTTCGACATCCACGTTTTTACTCAAGTGCAAACCAAGGTGGAAGATGATTATCTGGGGAGAGTCTTGAGTACGATTTATACTTTGGCTGTTCTCTTTATGCCCATCGCCAAAGGTTTGATGACTTGGTTGCCAAGTGTCCGAGTAGAATCCTTTCTCCTGATTGGAGCTGGAGTTATTCTCTTTTCACTCTTGGCTCAACTAGTAGCTAAGCAGCTTCAATCAAAAGAACAGTAGGGATCCTTTGATAAATTCGTAAAACACTAATTTTCCCAAATAGGGGATAAAATGAAAACCTCTTTCATGAACTGATACAATAGTTTCAGAAAATGAAGGAGGTTTTTTTATGAATCGACATGCAGTCCAATTAATTGCTCGTGGGGCGATCAATAGAATGGGAAATATGCTCTATGATTATGGGAACAGTGTCTGGCTGGCCTCAATGGGGACTATAGGAAAGACAGTGTTGGGGATTTATCAGATTTCTGAACTCGTCACCTCTATTTTAGTCAATCCCTTTGGTGGCGTGATCTCAGACCGTTTTTCCCGTCGCAAGATTTTGATGACAACCGACTTGGTTTGTGGTCTCCTTTGTTTAGCGATTTCCTTTATCAGGAACGATCGTTGGATGATTGCAGCCTTGATTGTTGCCAATATTGTCCAGGCCATTGCCTTTGCATTTTCTCGTACGGCCAACAAAGCCATTATCACTGAAGTCGTAGAGAAGGATGAGATTGTGACCTATAATGCACGCTTGGAGTTGGTCTTACAGGTTGTCGGTGTTAGTTCACCTTTGTTTTCTTTCCTTGTTCTACAATTTGCCAGTCTCCACGCGACTCTCTTACTGGATGCGCTGACCTTTTTCATCGCCTTTGTCCTAGTGGCATTCCTTCCGAAAGAAGAAGCCAAAGTTCAAGAAAAGAAACGGTTCACAGGAAAAGATATTTTTTCGGATATCAAGGATGGATTGCACTATATCTGGCATCAGAAAGAAATTCTCTTTCTCCTCTTGGTGGCTTCTAGTGTCAATTTCTTCTTTGCAGCTTTTGAGTTTTTACTTCCATTTTCCAATCGACTCTACGGAGTCAAGGGTGCTTATGCGACCATCTTAACGTTGGGAGCTATTGGTTCCATCATCGGAGCCTTGATCGCTAATAAATTTAAATCAAGTATGGAGATGCTTCTCTTCTTATTGATTTTAACAGGAGTGGGAGTGTTCATGATGGGCTTGCCTCTTCCTCACCTTCTTTCCTTTTCTGGAAATTTAGTCTGTGAACTCTTTATGACGATTTTTAATATCCACTTTTTTACCCAAGTGCAAACAAAGGTGGAAGGAGACTATCTGGGCAGGGTCTTAAGCACGATTTTTACCCTAGCCATTCTCTTTATGCCCATCGCAAAAGGCTTGATGACCTGGTTACCAAGTGTCCGAGTAGAATCCTTTCTCCTGATTGGAGCTGGCGTTATTCTCTTTTCACTCTTAGCTCAAGTAGTCGCCAAGCACCTACAAGCAAAAAATCATTAGAACAACATGAAAAAAGCACCGATTGGTGCTTTTTAGTTTTCGATTTGTTTGATTTTTTCTTCTTTATCACCTGACATCTTTTGTCCTAGTTGTTTTTTCGCAGTTTTTAACTCATGTTTTAATGAGAAATTTTTTGGAAGGCTGACTAAGAAAGTCACCAGCGAACCAAGAAGGACACAAACCAGAATCAAAATGATGAGCGGGAGTTTAAATTGGACCAGCAAAAAGTTTACAGTCACCGTTTGCATATTGGCCAAGGAAATAATCGCAATAAGCAAGACTGCAATCAGTAGTGCAACATATTGTAGTTTTCGTTTATTCATTTTGTCTCCCTATTCTTCTATTTCAGCTTTGCTTTTCACATCAGCGTATTCTTCTGCTTTTTCAAGGCTTAAGATATCATTGTAAGTCGCTAAGACGATGTCTTGTCCATATTTTTTCTTTAGAGCTGTTGTCACCAAGCGATAGGCCAAATTGGCGTTGCGAGACAAGATAGGGCCGTGGAAGTAGCTACCAAAGACGTTTTTGTAATGAACGCCTTCGCAACCATCTTCTTTATTGTTCCCATTTCCGTAGACGACCTTGCCCAGCGGTTTTTCATCCTCTGCCAAGAAGGTCCGACCTTGGTGGTTCTCAAAACCATAGTAGGTTTCATTGAACTCTTCATTATGGATCTTGATGTCTCCAATATAGCGATTGTTGACTTGGTTGAGGGTATAGTGCCCCATAATACCAAGTCCCTCAATGCGTTTACCAGAAGCTTCAATATAGTACTGGCCTAGAAGCTGAAATCCACCACAGATAGCAAGGACCACCCCATCGTTATGAATGAAGCGTTCGATGTCTTCTTTTTTATCTGGTAGATCTTCTGATACAATGGTCTGTTCGTAGTCTTGGCCTCCACCGAAAAAGGCAATATCGTAGACTTCTGGATCAAAGCGGTCTTTGAGAGAAACGATATCCACAGTGACATGAGCACCAAGTTTCTCCGCAACGTACTTGAGCATGAGGATATTTCCATTGTCCCCATAAGTATTCATCAGATTCCCATAAAGATGGGCAATTCTCAATTCATATTGGTAGTTTTCCTGATCAGGGGATTGTAGTGAAGTATACGTCATTAATTCATCTCCTTTTCAATCAGGTGTTCTTGAGCTAGCAATTCACGGAATTCTAGCATGGCCGTATAGGTGGCTAAAATATAGGCGTGAGGAGTAGCCTGTCCTTTAATCTGGGTAAAGACATCCTCTAATTTTGCATTTTCAGTAATCTGGTCAGACGGATAGCCTGTAACCCGAAGTCGTCGAGCAATTTCTGAGTGGCGTACCCCACCGGCGTTGATTTCTGGAATGTCCATCTGGGTGATTTGCTCAAAGTCGGCATCCCAGATCCAGCTGGTATCAATCCCATCTGCATAGTTGGCGTTGAGAAGAACGGACAAACTGAAGGGATACGGCGCTAGTTTGATCATTTCAATAGCCTGAGTAGCTCCAACCGGGTTTGATCAGGATTAGGGTACATTCTTTATCCCCAATCTTAAAGGTTTCCTGACGACCAAAGACAGCCTTACTCTTATCGAAACCACGCTTAATGACGTCTGGGCTTACATCAAAATAATGGGCCACCGCAACTGCAGCAAGGGCGTTGTAAATATTGTATAGGCCCCCAATATTAATGTGGTAGTTTGTACCGTTGATCTTAAAGTGAGAAGAAGTATTGGTCAGCTCGGTCAATTCATCGACAGCGACTGTTAAAGGAGGACGGTGGAAGCCACAGCTTTCACAAATGTAATCTCCCAGATTGGCATAGGTATTCAAGTGGTAGGTCAAGATTCTATGACATTCTGGGCAGACGATACCTTCTGTATTGTAATGAGCTAGCTGTGGAGCAGTTTTTTCCGTCTCAAAGCCAAAATATTGAACGGGATTTGGTAGGGGAAGGGTATGGAAAAGAGGACTATCCCCATTCATCAAAACAGTTGCTTGAGGCGCTTTTTTAATCCCATCTAAAATCATCCGATAAGTTGTGTAGATTTCTCCGTAGCGGTCCATTTGATCGCGGAAGATATTGGTGATCACAAACAAGGTCGGTGTGATGTAGTCACAAATCCGAGACAGACTGGCTTCATCAATTTCAAGAACAGCGATCGGACGACCAGAAGAACCTTTTGCGTTCAAGAAAGTAGTCGTAATCCCTGAAATCATATTGGCACCACTAGGATTGGTCACGATAGGTCCGAAGCCTCCTGAAGAATCCCAACAGTGAGAGCTGTTGTTAGTGTTTTCCCATTCGTACCAGTGATAACCACAATTTCGTAGTTCTGGCCCAGATGTTGTAAAATGTCTTTATCAATTTGAAGGGCGATTTTTCCGGGAAGGGTAGAGCCACGTCCAAGCATACGCAAGAGGTGACTGCTCATTTTTCCGGCGATAAGCCCCATACTAGTCTTAATCTTCATAATTCATATTTTATCACAAAAAGCAACAGAAGGTTACAGAAAAATCTGTTGAAACATGATATAATGATGTGGAGTGGTTTGAACGCGCTATCCATTTTCTAGAAGCTCTGCTGTTGCCAGTAAGTATCTACAATGGTTAGTCGCGCGAAAAGCCTAGAAGAGAAGTGGTAGGTATGAGATTGTGAACATCCAACAACTGTCAAATCCCCAGTATTGGGCTAGTTTATTTCCCACTCCCTGGAGTGTGGTTGTCAACCTTATTGACATTGCCCTAGTGGCTTGGTTACTGTATTATTTTATCAAAGCCATTGTCGGCACTAAAATTATGATTTTGGTGCGTGGTGTTTTGACCTTTTTCTTATTTGAGTTAGTTGCCAATATGATTGGCTTGACGACCATTTCTTGGTTGATTAACCAAATCATCACATACGGGGTCATTGCTGCGGTAGTGATTTTCTCTCCGGAAATTCGGACGGGATTAGAACGATTAGGTCGAGCCACTGAATTTTTCTCAACCAATCAAATTAGTACTGAAGAAAAATTGGTTCAATCTTATGTAAAAGCGGTTGCTTATATGAGCCCTCGGAAGATTGGTGCCTTGGTTGCGATTCAAGGAAGTAGAACCCTTCAAGAATATATTTCTACTGGTATTCCCCTTGATGCAGATGTTTCGGGTGAACTTCTGATTAATATTTTTATCCCCAACACCCCGCTTCACGATGGGGCAGTGATTGTCACCAATGATAAAATTGCTGTATCTTGTGCCTATCTCCCCTTAACAGAAAGTACTGGGATTTCAAAAGAGTTCGGTACACGGCACCGGGCAGCCATCGGCTTATCCGAGGTAAGTGATGCCTTCACCTTTGTTATTTCGGAAGAAACAGGTGGTATCTCTATAACGAGAAATGGAAGTTTTAGACACGACCTCAGTATCGAAGAATTCGAACAAGAGTTGCGTTCTTTCATTATTCCAGAAGATCAAGGAAAAAAAGATTTGAAATCAAGAATTTTTGGAGGACGTATCAAATGATTCCAAAAAGAAAAATTGTCTATATCGTGACCTCCGTCTTTTTCTCAAGTCTCTTATTCATCAATGCAACCTCTGTTAATTTCCAGAATAACAGTAGTGCCCGTCAAGTGAGTTCTGAAACTTACACCAATACTCTTACCAATATTCCGATTGATGTAAAATACAACGATAGTAAATATTTTGTCAGTGGGATTAGTTCAGAAGTGACAGTCTTTCTGAAAGGATCTAACCGTGTTGCCTTAGCATCAGAGATGCAGGCTAGTACTCGTAAATTTAAAGTGGTTGCTGATTTAAGTGATCTGAAAGAAGGCCAGCATGAAATCACATTAAATATTGAAGGCTTACCTTCTGGTTTAACAGCAACCATCGAGCCTCAGAGGGTAACTGCAAAAATTGGTAAGAAGATGACGAAAAAGTTTGATGTTTCCGTCACTATACCTGATAAACAGATTGCTCCAGGGTGGAGTCTCTCACATGTTACTTTCTCTGAAGATGAAGTATCTGTGACAAGTGACCAAGATACTTTAGCTAAAATTGATCATGTGGAAGCCATCTTCCCTGAAGGAGATCTCTTGAACAATACCTACACTGCAACCGTATCAATGAAGGCAGTAGATAGTGAAGGGAATGATTTACCAGTCATTATCTCTCCATCAGAACTCTACATGAAGGTTGAGTTGAAACAAACAAGTTCCAGCTCTTCATCGACCAGTTCTTCATCACATAATAGCAATTAATATAGATTCATCGAAAGGAATATCATAATGGGTAAATATTTTGGAACGGACGGAGTCCGTGGAGAAGCAAACGTCGAATTGACGCCAGAGTTGGCCTTTAAGCTCGGTCGATACGGAGGTTATGTCCTCAGTCAACATGAAAAAGAAACTCCACTTGTTTTCGTAGGACGAGATACACGTATTTCTGGTGAAATGTTAGAAAGTGCTCTCGTAGCAGGTCTCCTATCTGTAGGGATTAAAGTTTATAAACTCGGTGTCATCGCGACACCAGGTGTAGCTTATTTGGTTCGTTCTGAAGGGGCAAGTGCTGGGGTCATGATTTCTGCCAGTCATAATCCAGCTCTAGACAATGGAATCAAATTTTTTGGGAATGACGGCTATAAACTGGATGATGACCGTGAATTAGAGATAGAAGCCTTATTGGATGCGGAGTCTGATACTCTCCCTCGTCCAAGTGCGGAAGGTCTTGGAACCGTTATGGATTATCCAGAAGGACTTCGTAAGTATCAAGAATACTTAGTTTCAACTGGAACCCAGCTGGAAGGAATGCACGTAGCTCTTGATGCTGCGAATGGTTCCGCATCTACAAGTGCCCGTCAAGTCTTTGCTGACCTAGGAGCACGTTTGACAGTTATTGGCGAAAGCCCAAATGGTCTCAATATCAATGACCAAGTAGGTTCAACCCATCCTGAGGCTTTGCAAGAGGCTGTCCGAGAATCTGGTGCGGCTATTGGTTTGGCTTTTGATGGTGATAGTGATCGTTTGATTGCAGTTGATGAAAATGGGGAACTAGTGGATGGTGATAAAATCATGTACATCATTGGGACTTATCTTTCTGATAAGGGCCTCTTAAAAGATAACACCATCGTAACGACCGTCATGTCTAATCTAGGTTTCCATAAGGCTTTGGATGCCAAGGGGATTAACAAGGTTGTGACTGCTGTTGGAGACCGCTATGTGGTCGAAGAGATGAGGAAGTCTGGTTACAATCTAGGTGGTGAACAGTCTGGTCACGTGATTGTCATGGACTACAATACCACTGGAGATGGTCAGATGAGTGCCGTTCAATTGACCAAGATTATGCAAGAAACTGGTCGTACATTATCAGACCTTGCATCAGAAGTTACCATCTATCCTCAAAAATTGGTCAATATCCGTGTTGAAAATAGCATGAAAGACAAGGCGATGGAAGTACCTGCTATTCGCGCGATTATTGAAAAGATGGAAGCTGAAATGGCTGGGAATGGGCGTATCCTAGTCCGTCCAAGTGGTACAGAACCTCTTCTCCGTGTCATGGCAGAAGCACCAACCCATGAAGAAGTAGACTACTATGTGGATACCATTGCTACAGTAGTCAAAGATGAAATTGGTCTTGAAGTTTAAATAATATAAGTAAACTTTCTAAAATAGAGTTTGAAAGGTTGGCTGAAAAAATACGTTGAATGATGAGGCCCATAGCCCTCATGACAACAGTTCTCTTTTCAATTACTTTTGTTCAAGCCATTCAAGCAGGAAACACCCTGATCTTGGCTTATCCTAAAGAAATAACTTTAATATCATCGTTTTTAAAAGGCTGGAATTTTCCAGTCTTTTTTGTTAGTTAGATGAAAAGGGATTTGAACAAGTGTGGATGTTTAAAAAAATATTTCATCCAATAGTCCTCTTTCGTATAGAGGTGGATGTTTGAAAAATGCCCTTATTCGTGGTAAAATAGGGCTAATGAATTTATTGTAATTGAGGTAAAAAACGTGGCTTTTGGAGACAACGGAAAACGCAAAAAAACTTTCTTTGAAAAATTGACCATGGTGGTCATTGTAATTATGTTGATTGTAACGGTTGGAGCAATCTTTGCTGCAGCTTTGGGTGCACTATCCTACTAAGGGACTACCAAGCAACACTTGGTTATAAAAGGAAAACGATAAACTATGAGTATGTTTTTAGATACAGCCAAGATTAAGGTCAAGGCTGGAAATGGCGGCGATGGCATGGTGGCCTTTCGCCGTGAAAAGTATGTTCCCAATGGCGGCCCTTGGGGTGGTGATGGTGGACGAGGAGGCAATGTCATCTTCGTTGTAGACGAAGGTTTGCGCACGCTGATGGACTTCCGCTATAACCGGCATTTCAAAGCCCAAAATGGGGAAAGGGAATGACCAAAGGAATGCACGGACGGGGAGCAGAAGATCTCTATGTACGAGTTCCCCAAGGAACGACTGTCCGAGATGCTGAGACAGGCAAGGTCATTACCGACTTGGTTGAAAATGGGCAAGAGTACATTGTTGCCCATGGTGGACGTGGAGGACGCGGAAATATCCGTTTTGCCACTCCTAAAAATCCAGCACCTGAGATTTCAGAAAATGGGGAACCTGGTCAGGAACGCGAACTCGAATTAGAACTCAAAGTCTTGGCAGACGTTGGTTTGGTTGGCTTCCCATCAGTAGGAAAATCAACTCTTCTCAGTGTGATTACATCTGCCAAACCAAAAATCGGAGCCTATCATTTTACAACTATCGTTCCAAACTTGGGGATGGTTCGGACGCCGTCAGGTGAATCCTTTGCAGTCGCAGACCTTCCTGGATTGATCGAAGGAGCTAGCCAAGGGGTCGGGTTAGGAACCCAGTTCCTTCGTCACATCGAGCGCACCCGTGTTATCTTGCATATCATCGATATGTCAGCCAGTGAAGGACGAGATCCTTATGAAGATTACATTCAAATCAACAAAGAGCTTGAAACATATAATCTTCGCTTGATGGAACGTCCTCAGATTATCGTGGCGAATAAGATGGATATGCCAGAGAGCCAGGAAAATTTGAAAGAGTTCAAGAAAAAATTGGCGGCCAACTACGACGAGTTTGATGAACTGCCACAAATCTTCCCAATCTCTAGTTTAGCGCATCAAGGTTTGGACAACTTGTTAGAAGCAACAGCAGACTTGTTAGACAAAACACCAGAATTCTTGCTCTATACAGAAGAAGATATGGCGCAAGAAGAAGTCTACTACGGCTTTGATGAGGACCAACCAGCCTTCAAGATTAATCGTGATGATGATGCTTCTTGGATCTTGTCCGGTGATAAGCTAGAGAAGCTCTTCAATATGACCAATTTTGATCGCGACGAGTCTGTCATGAAGTTTGCGCGTCAATTGCGCGGAATGGGTGTCGATGAAGCCCTTCGTGCGCGTGGTGCCAAAGACGGAGATATCGTTCGGATCGGTAAATTTGAATTTGAATTTGTTGACTAGTTAGAGCTAAAGAGGAGAAGAAGATGGGAGATAAACCTATATCCTTTCGTGATAAAGACGGAAATTTTGTCTCTGCTGCAGACGTTTGGAATGCAGAAAAATTGGAAGAACTCTTTAATAAGCTGAATCCCAAACGTAAGTTACGCTTAGAACGGGAAAAATTAGCAGCATCCAGTGAAAATTAGGAATCAGGAGAAGAAAATGGCAAAAACAATTCACACAGACAAAGCACCGGCAGCAATTGGACCTTATGTTCAAGGAAAAATTGTGGGCAATCTTTTATTTGCAAGTGGGCAAGTTCCGCTTTCACCAGAAACAGGTGAAATTGTTGGAGAAACTATCCAAGAACAAACCCAGCAAGTGTTGAAGAATATTGCTGCTATCCTTGAGGAAGCTGGAACGAACTTTGATCACGTGGTTAAAACAACCTGTTTCTTAAGTGATATGAATGATTTTGTCCCTTTTAACGAGGTATACAAAACAGCATTTTCAAGTGAATTTCCAGCACGTTCTGCAGTAGAAGTGGCTCGCTTGCCACGCGATGTCAAAGTTGAAATTGAAGTCATTGCAGAAGTATAGTCTGAATAGAGGAATGCATTCGGGAAATAAGAATGCTGGAGTGAGAGCCATCGACTGACCAACTGGAAAGATGATGGTCTCCTCCTTTTTTGTAAGGAAAAGGTGATTAGGATGACAGATACAGAAAAAACAATTCAACTGGTCATTGTGACAGGAATGAGTGGTGCAGGAAAGACTGTAGCCATTCAATCCTTTGAAGATATGGGGTATTTCACCATCGACAATATGCCACCAGCTCTCTTGCCGAAATTTATTGAGCTGATTCAACTGTCGATGGACAATAATAAGTTGGCTCTCGTAGTGGATATGCGGAGCCGGTCTTTCTTCGCAGAAATTCGCTCCATTTTGGACGAATTAGAGAACCACGAAGGGATTGATTTTAAAATTCTCTTTTTGGATGCGACCGATAGTGAATTGGTTGCTCGCTACAAAGAGACTCGTCGTAGCCATCCACTGGCTGCTGATGGGCGTGTCTTGGATGGGATTACGTTGGAACGGGAACTTTTGGCTCCACTTAAAAACATGAGTCAAAATGTCATTGATACGACAGAACTAACTCCTCGTAATCTTCGAAAAGTTATTGCTGAACAGTTCTCTAGACAAGATAGCCAGCCTGAGTTTCGGATTGAAGTCATGTCCTTTGGCTTTAAGTATGGTTTGCCTTTAGATGCGGACTTGGTCTTTGATGTTCGTTTCCTACCGAATCCTTATTACAAATCAGAGCTACGGAATCAAACTGGCTTGGATGATGATGTCTATAACTATGTTATGGACCATCAAGAAGCAGAGGAGTTTTATCGTCATCTTTACGATTTGATTGCTCCCATCTTGCCAGCATACAAACGAGAAGGAAAATCTGTTTTGACGATTGCAGTTGGTTGCACAGGTGGCCAACACCGTTCAGTAGCCTTTGCTGCTCGTCTAGGACGGGATTTAGCGAAAGATTGGACGGTGAATATGAGTCATCGAGATAAAGACCGACGGAAGGAAACGGTGAATCGTTCATGAGAAAACCAAAAATGACCGTCATCGGAGGAGGTACGGGGATTTCCGTCATCTTGGATAGCCTTCGGAAAAAGGATGTTGAAATTACGGCTATTGTGACAGTGGCGGATGATGGGGGTAGTTCTGGGGAACTTCGAAAAAATATTCATCAATTGACACCACCAGGTGACTTGCGAAATGTACTAGTAGCCATGTCTGATATGCCTCGCTTTTATGAAAAAGTTTTTCAATACCGTTTTGCAGAAGAAGATGGGCCACTAGCTGGGCATCCTCTAGGGAATTTGATTATTGCAGGGATTTCTGAAATGCAGGGATCGACTTATAATGCCATGCAATTGCTGACTAAATTTTTCCATACGACAGGAAAAATCTATCCTTCTAGTGATACACCATTGACCCTTCATGCCGTCTTTATGGATGGGTCAGAGGTGGCTGGTGAGAGTGAAATCGCCCATCATGAGGGCATGATTGATTATGTTTATGTCACCAATACCTATAATGATGAGACGCCGAAAGCGAGTCGAAAAGTAGTAGATGCGATTTTAGAAAGTGATATGGTGATTTTAGGACCAGGTTCTCTCTTTACATCGATTCTTCCCAATCTAGTGATTGAAGAAATTGGACATGCCTTGCTTGAGACAAAAGCAGAGGTCGCTTATGTCTGCAATATCATGACCCAACGTGGGGAGACAGAACACTTTACCGATAGTGACCATGTTTCCGTCCTTCATAAACACTTGAAGAAGCCGTTTATTGATACTGTTTTAGTCAACATTGAAAAAGTCCCTCAAGAATATATGGACACGAATCGCTTTGATGAATACCTGGTTCAAGTAGAACATGATTTCGCAGGTCTAAAATCGCAGGTTCCCCGAGTTATTTCAAGCAATTTCCTTCGCTTGGAAAACGGCGGCGCCTTCCATGATGGAGAAGCTGTTGTGGATGAACTGATGCAAATTGTACAGGTGATTAAATGAGTTTTACCATTAAAGTAAAAGAAGAGCTCTTGACCCTTCACCGCTTTGAGAAAAGTGAGTTATCTGCTCTAATTAAGATGTCAGGTAGTTTGGGTCTAAGTATGGGGGGCTTAAGTTTGTCTCTGACCACGGAGAATGCTAAGATTGCCCGCCATATCTACGAATTGATTGTAGAATTTTATCAGGTCAAATCGGACATTCGTCACCACCAAAAAACCAATTTAAAAAAGAATCGCGTCTATACTGTTTCTATTGATGAAAAAGTCGAAGAGATTCTTGCAGACCTGCACTTAGCAGATTCTTTCTTTGGTATTGAGACAGGGATTGACCCAAGAATTTTAGAAGAAGATGAAGCAAGTCGAGCTTATCTGAGAGGTGCTTTCTTAGCAAGTGGGACCATCAAGGATCCGGAGTCTGGTCGCTATCAATTAGAAATTAGCTCTGTTTATTCTGATCATGCTCAGGACTTGGCCAACCTGATGCAACACTTTTTGTTAGATGCCAAGACCATCGAACGCAAAAAAGGAGTCGTCACCTATTTGCAGAGGGCAGAGGATATTATTGATTTCCTCATCTTGGTAGAAGCCAAGCAGGCTTTGGAAGAATTTGAGTCTGTCAAGGTCATGCGAGAAGCGCGCAATGATCTCAATCGAGCCAATAATGCTGAAATGGCCAATATTGCGCGGACGGTCACAGCTAGTATGAAGACCATTAACAATATCGTCAAAATCATGGATACCATCGGATTAGGTGGTCTTCCTGTCGAGCTTCAGGAAGTTGCCTATGTTCGAATCCAGAATCCCGACTATTCTATCCAGCAAATTGCGGATGCCTTGAAAACTCCCTTAACCAAAAGTGGCGTCAATCATCGCTTGCGAAAAATCAATAAGATAGCAGACGAGCTAGATGAACTATAAGAAAAAAACCTTTGAATCAGTTGATTCAAAGGTTTCTTCTTATAAGCTAGTCGAGTGGACTGGTTGAACTTTCTTGTCTGGATAAATGTAGTTTATCGCATTATTTACCGCAGTCGGAGCCTCGCCCAGACCAGTAGCAATCAAATCGATTTTTCCTTCGTAGAAGCAACAGTCGCCACAAGCGTAGATGCCTTCTCGGCTGGTCTCTTGTTTGCGGTTCACGAGGATCTTATGGCGTTGGAGGTCCAAGCCCCATTCTTTCAATTTCCCAACGGATGATTTAAAGCCATAGTTGACAAAGAGTTCATCGATGGGGAGTAATTGGGTTTCATCTGATTTAACCTTGCTAATTTCCAGATGGCTAGCATGGCCATTTTCTCCGATTAAACGGCTAGGAACATAAGGAGTTTGAATAGAGACGGACGAAGCCTTCAATTCTTCAACACTGTGTTCGAGAGCGCGGAAATTATCACGACGATGGACCAGAGTTGTCGGTGCGATTTTTTCAAAGGCTAGAGCCCAATCGACTGCTGAATCTCCTCCTCCTAGAATAGCAACTTGTTTGCCGGCATATTGTTGGATATTTGAAACATGGTAGTGAACGTTCTCGAATTCTTCAGCCCCATCCACTTCTAAAGGACGAGGTTTAAAGGCACCACCACCCATCGCAATAATAACAGCACGACTGAAATGCTGGTCTTTATTGGTTTCAATGAGGAAGTGATTCTCGTTTTTACGAATGTCCAAAACGGTTTCGTTCAGACAAATGTCAGTCTCGAATGTTTCTAATTGATCGATCAACCGTTGGGACAATTCTTCTCCAGTCAGGTTCGTAAAACCAGGGACATCCAGGATTCGTTTTTCAGGATAGAGAATAGCGGGTTGACCACCTAGTTGAGGAAGGGAATCAATCAATTTTACTTTTACTTGACGCATATGGCCATAGAAGGCAGCAAAGAGTCCTACAGGGCCTCCACCGATAATGGTAATGTCATAGATTTCAGACATGAGATCTCCTTTGTGATGTGTAACTAGTCCTATTGTATCATAATTCGGAGATAAATAGAAAGTGGAGGAGGGTACAAGGATTAAAAAGAATGAATCAGGGGATTGAGATATATTTTTTAAAAATAATGTTCGGTTTATTTACAAGTGTTCGATAATCTGTTAGAATAAATTATTATTATTTTTTTTATAAGGAGATTATTCAAAAATGCAATTTGATTTTTGGGTTAAAGTTGCGACCGAATTTATTGCAACAGCATTATTGATTATTTTAGGAAATGGTGCCGTTGCAAACGTTGAGTTGAAGGGTACCAAGGGGCATCAAAGTGGATGGCTCGTGATTGCGATTGGCTACGGAATAGGTGTTATGATGCCAGCCTTGATGTTTGGTAACGTTTCTGGTAACCATATCAACCCTGCCTTTACGATTGGTCTTGCAGTTAGCGGACTCTTCCCTTGGGAAAATGTTTTATACTACATCGTTGCTCAACTTCTTGGGGCTATGTTTGGGCAATTGGTTGTCGTTGCGACTCACCGTCCTTACTACCTTCAAACTGAAAATCCAAACAATATCTTGGGAACATTCTCAACGATTTCTAGTTTGGATAAAGGAACTCCAGAATCACGTAAAGCAGCAACCATCAATGGTTTCGTCAATGAGTTTGCTGGATCATTCGTCCTTTTCTTCGGTGCACTTGCCTTGACAAAACACTTCTTTGGTGCAGAGGTTGCTTCTCTAGCTCAAAGAGCAGCGACTGAGCAGGGAGGGATTTTTGATGCTTCTTCAACAGCCGCAAAATTGGCTTTGTCACAAGCACATGCTCCTGGTTTAGGAGTGGCTCACTTGGCACTTGGATTCCTCGTTATGGCTTTGGTGACATCACTTGGTGGTCCTACAGGACCTGGTTTGAACCCTGCACGTGACCTTGGTCCACGTTTGGTTCACGCTTTCCTTCCAAAATCTGTTTTAGGTGAACACAAGGGAGATTCAAAATGGTGGTACGCTTGGGTACCAGTTGTAGCACCAATCTTGGCTGCAATCGTTGCTATTGCCCTCTTTACCTTCCTTTATAAGTAAGACCAGAACACTTTTCGTAGACATTACGGAAAGTGTTTTTTTAAGAAAGTTTCGTGTAGAAACAATAATTAAGTCTGTTTTTTTATGGGGCTTTAATTGTGTTATTTTAATAAAGGAGTTAGTAGCTTGTTAATTATAATTATTACCATCTGCTTATTATTTTTATATTTCTTAATGCATCATCTAATTCAGCAGTCAAAGAATCCTACAGGAATACTCGGGAAAGGAATGATGAAAATTTGGAATTATACTTATTTTCCTATGTATGTGTGGGCAACCAGACAACTGGATAAAAATGATGTCCATAGAATACTAGATGTAGGAGTAGGAAACGGTCGTTCAAGTATCTTTTTGAAAGAAATCTATCCAAGAAGTACAGTTATAGGAATCGATAGTTCAGCAACTGCTATCTCAGAAGCGAAGGATTCGGAAAGTTTAAACCTTAAGTTTGAACGAAAAGATGTTAGAAAGACAGGTTATCCTGATGAAACGTTTGATTTAATAACAGGCTTTCAAACGCATTTTCATTGGGAGGATATAGAGACTTCATTTACGGAGTTAAGAAGAGTTCTTACATCAGATGGACTGCTTTTGCTAGCTTGTGAATGGCAAAAATTAGTTTATTTCTTGCCACAATTCAAAGTGGAGGATGAGTTTAGTAAGTTCTTGTCGTCAAAAGGACTGAATCTTTTAACAAGTCAGAAGAGTGGGCGATGGATTCTTTATAAGATTGTAAAAGAGACGAATTAAGTCAGTAAATGCTTATTATTAGGAGTAGGGATGAAAGAAAGGAATATAATAAAAGATAATAGAAGAGCTGGTTATTTTAGTTTTCTATATTATTTGCATGAGGAGAAAGAGTTTCATTCAGACGCACTTGTTGCTCTTTGTCAGTATCTAGAAAGGATGGATTCTGTTAGTCTTGAGCAACTGAAAGACTTACGTTGGATTGAATGTCAAATTTTGCGCCATATGGTCTATCATTTTGATCCAAATGATCTAAGTAGAATTCGCAATCTCCCAACGAATTATTGGGAGGAATTGGAAGCATTCGAACAAGTAGTGTCAAAGCTTTATGATCGTTATGAATGAAAGGATTTTCCAAAATCTGAAATTCTAGCACAGTTTTGAAGCTAAGATGATGGTGAGAGATGAATTCCTTTAACTTTTTCTTGACAATCTACAGAATTCCGTGTAGAATAGAATAGATCTTGAACTTGAAGGGAGTGAAAAACATGTCAAAAACAGTAGTACGTAAGAATGAATCTCTTGACGATGCTCTTCGTCGTTTCAAACGCGCGGTTACTAAAGCTGGTACTCTTCAAGAAACACGCAAACGTGAATTCTATGAAAAACCTTCTGTAAAACGTAAACGTAAATCAGAAGCAGCTCGTAAACGTAAAAAATTCTAATTGAATACAAGAACAGACTTCGGTCTGTTTTTTGTTTCTCTAGAAAAATTGAAGATAAAAAACCCGACCTTCTAGCTAGAAGATCGGATCTTTTTATCTGATTATTTGTTTGCAAGCAAGTCGCGGATTTCAGCAAGCAACTCTTCTTGAGTAGGAGCAGCTTCTTCTTCAGCAGCTTCCTCTTTTTTACCAAGGTTTTGAGCTTTCTCAGCAGCTTTTACTACGAAGAAAAGAACAGTACCAACAACAAGGAAGTTGATAACAGCGCTCAAGAAGCTACCGTAAGCAACACCGTTCCATGACAATTGTGCAATCTTTTCAACACCAGCAGCTTTCATAGCTGGGTTCAAAATAAGTGGAGTGATGATATCGTTAACAAATGATGTTACGATAGCTCCAAATGCAGCTCCGATAACGACTGCGACAGCAAGGTCAACAATATTCCCACGAAGGAGAAAAGCTTTCAAATCTTTTAACATATCCTAAATATGTCCTTTCATAATAAATTTTTACAGAGCATAGTATAACTGAAATTTTTTTCGTATTCAATAAATATGCTCAAATTTTTTTAAAAAGTTGATTTAAGGAAAATGGAGGCTTTCAAAACTCAGGAAAAATGTGGAAAAATCGGGTGAAAATCAATGCGGATGATTTACAATTGACAAAAATTAGTTTAAAATAGTTAATGATATTCTATGGTAAAATGGAGGCACTGTTTATGGTTGACAAACAACTGATTTCAGAAATTAAAAACAGTGTGAATATTGTAGATGTAATCGGAGAAGTCGTTCAATTGACAAAGGCAGGACGAAACTTTTTAGGTCTCTGCCCTTTTCATGGTGAAAAGACCCCTTCTTTCAATGTGGTCGAGGATAAACAATTCTATCATTGTTTTGGTTGTGGTCGCTCAGGCGATGTTTTTAAGTTTATTGAAGACTATCGTGGTGTCTCCTTCATGGAAGCTGTTCAAATTGTCGGAGATCAGGTGGGCATTCGTGTCCAGACTCTTCCTCCAAGTCAGTCTAGGCCCCAACAAGCAGATGGGAAACAGCCCTTCTATGAGATACATCAAGAGGCTGCCAAGTTCTATCATGCCATCCTGATGACGACAAAGATGGGTGAAGAGGCTCGGCAATACTTGTATGACCGAGGGCTTGATGATGAGGTTCTTCGGCATTTTCAAATAGGGCTTGCACCAGCAGAAGGAAATTATTTGCTTCAGAGTGTTTCAGGGAAGTTTTCAGAAAATATTCTGGCCGACTCAGGTTTATTTCATATTAGTGATAGGGGGACCATGTATGATGCGTTTCAAGATCGCATCATGTTTCCCTTGTCGGATGATACTGGTCGAGTCATTGCCTTTTCTGGTCGACTCTGGCGTGAATCAGCTGAGGGAGCAAAGCCTCAGGGGAAATACAAGAACAGCCGCGCTACGCTCCTTTTTAACAAGAGTTATGAGCTCTACCATTTGGACAAGGCCAAGCAGGTCGCTAAGAAAAACCATGAGCTTTATCTGATGGAAGGATTCATGGATGTCATCGCAGCCTACCGAGCTGGGATTGAGAATGCCGTTGCTTCTATGGGGACAGCCCTCACGCAGGAACATGTGGCTCATCTGAGCAAATTTACCAAAAAGGTTATCTTGGCCTATGATGGGGATAAGGCGGGAAGGCTGGCGACAGCAAAGGCTTTGGAGGTCCTGGAAAAACAGGAGGTAGAGGTCGTCCAGATTCCTGATCAGATGGACCCAGACGAGTATCTCAATAAGAATTCTCCTCAGGCTTTGGCGGACTTATTGGAAAAAACACGTCTCAGTCGCGTAGAGTTTCTCATGGATTATTGGAAGCCAGACAATATTGAAAATTTGCAGGCGCAGATTGAATTTGTCGAAAAAATGGCTCCCTTAATTGCTCAGACGCCATCTGTAACGGCACAGAATACCTATATTTATAAATTAGCCGATCTCTTGGTCGACTTTGATTATATGCAGGTAGAACAGACGGTTAATGCTAGTCGCCTTCAGATGCGGAGTCAGCGTCAGGCTCAAGGGCCAATCCAGACGCAGGCTCCAGTTGCTAGTCCAACTGTTGTGCAAAAGCAGCTGCCTCGTCTGATCCGGGCGGAGAATCATCTCCTTCATCGGATGAAGGACTTTCCTTATGTTTTGAATGAATATCGTCTTCGGACAGATTTTTCATTTGATACCCCTGCCTTGCAAACCTTGTACCAACTTCTTTGTCAAAATGGAGAAGTGACATCGCAGGATTTGTCAGAGCAGACAGAGGAAGTGCAACGAGCTTGGTATCTGATGCTAGAAGAAAATTTACCGGATGAAATAGCGGAGAATGAGTTGGAAGAAGTGGAAGAAACGAGAAATCGTGAGCTTCTCCGTAAAGAAAGTCAACAAATAGGAAAGAAAGTCCGAGACGCCTCTCACAGTGGAGATGCGGATCAGGCTTTGTTGGAACTCGAGCGCTTAATCGCTCAAAAAAGAAGAATGGAGTAGGAATGGCGAAAGAACAAAAAGATATCACAACTTTAGATGTCCAAATTGCAGAGTTTATTCGTAGTCATAAGAAAAGTGGTACTGCAACAGATGATGAAATCAATGATCAATTGGTCATTCCTTTTACCTTGGATGCTGATGGAATTGATGATTTGTTGCAACGGATTCAAGATGCAGGGATTTCCATCACGGATAAGGAAGGAAATCCAAGTGCGCGTGTCCTGAACAACGAAGAGGAAGAACCAGAGCTAACGGATGAGGAATTGCTTGGAAGCAACTCTGCCAAGGTCAATGACCCAGTACGGATGTACTTGAAAGAAATTGGGGTCGTTCCTCTTTTGACCAATGAAGAAGAGCAAGAATTGGCCATCTTGGTGGAACAAGGAGACTTGGAAGCCAAGCAACGTTTGGCAGAAGCCAACCTTCGTTTGGTTGTTTCCATTGCGAAGCGCTATGTTGGACGTGGGATGCAATTCTTGGACTTGATCCAAGAAGGAAATATGGGATTGATGAAGGCCGTTGATAAGTTTGACTATACCAAAGGGTTCAAGTTCTCTACTTATGCGACTTGGTGGATTCGTCAGGCTATCACGCGTGCCATTGCAGACCAAGCTCGTACCATTCGGATCCCTGTTCATATGGTAGAAACTATTAACAAGTTGGTTCGTGAGCAACGCAATCTCTGCAAGAATTGGGACAAGATCCGACACCAGAACAAATCGCTGAGCGCATGGATATGACACCTGATAAGGTGCGTGAAATATTGAAGATTGCCCAAGAGCCTGTTTCTTTAGAAACGCCAATCGGGGAAGAAGACGATAGCCATTTGGGAGATTTTATCGAAGACGAAGTGATTGAAAATCCAGTAGACTACACCACTCGTGTGGTTCTCCGCGAACAATTGGATGAAGTCCTCGATACTCTGACAGACCGTGAAGAGAACGTCTTGCGTCTTCGTTTCGGTTTGGATGATGGAAAAATGCGGACCTTGGAAGATGTGGGGAAAGTCTTCAACGTGACCCGTGAACGGATTCGTCAGATCGAAGCCAAAGCCCTCCGCAAACTCCGCCACCCAAGCAGAAGCAAACCATTGCGTGACTTTATAGAGGATTAAAAAGGTCCGGGGGACCTTTTTAACGGCCACCAAAAAACAAGAGAGTGGCCAGGTCCGGGTGCCCTTTTCTAGAGCCCTTTGAATCTAGGGCTTGCTGTAAACAAAAAAATTCTTCCTGGGGTTGAACTGAGTGAAGAAGGAGTAAAGAATGAGTTATACGACAGAAGAAATCGAACAAATTAAAAACCGTATTCTTGAAAATCTAGAGCAAGTCATCGATCCTGAATTAGGTATAGATATTGTCAACCTTGGTTTGGTCTACGAAATTCGGTTTGATGGTGAAACTGGTGAAACAGAAATCGATATGACCCTCACCACCATGGGCTGTCCATTGGCAGACTTGCTGACGGATCAGATTTATGATGCTTTAACAGGAATGGAAGAAGTGACCAAGGTTGATGTAAAATTGGTCTGGTATCCAGCTTGGACGGTTGAAAAAATGAGCCGCTATGCACGGATTGCATTAGGAATTAAATAAAATTGTTTTAAAGGAGGAATGGATGTTCCTCTTTTTTTGCGAAGATAGTTTGGATGTCAAATAGTACGAATATTATATCTTCTTTTACGATTATATCTTGCAATCACTTCTTAGTAAGGTTATAATAGAATCATTATTAAATTAAGGAGAAGATTATGAATCAGTACCCTTTGGTCTACTTAGACCATGTTCAAAGTGTATGGTAAGCACATTGCCTTATATGATGTGAGTGTCAATATTCAACCGGGTCGTATCATTGGTTTGTTAGGACCAAACGGAAGTGGTAAAACAACCATCATTAAATTAGTGAATGGGCTTTTGCAACCTACTTCGGGAAATGTTTATATCCATGGTGAAGTGCCGTCTGCAAGAACCAAACAAGTCGTTTCTTATTTACCAGATACAACTTATTTGGATGAGAATATGAAGATTTCAGAGACTCTTCGTTTCTTCCAAGACTTCTATAAAGATTTCAATGTGCAACGTGCCTATCAATTGTTGAACGACTTACAATTGCACCCAGAGCAAAAGTTGAAACAACTCTCTAAAGGGAATAAAGAAAAAGTTCAATTAATTTTGGTCATGAGCCGTGAAGCGGATTTGTACATTCTCGATGAACCAATTGGTGGAGTGGACCCTGCTGCGCGTGACTACATTCTTAGAACCATCATTCAAAATCGTCGTCCAAACTCATCAGTATTGATTTCAACCCACTTGATTGCGGACGTTGAGCAAGTCTTGGATGAAGCACTCTTTATCAATCAAGGTCGTATTCTGTTGCATGAAAACACAACTGTTCTTCGTAACCAATACGGTAAATCGATTGATGAGATCTTCCGTGAACAATTTAGAATGTATTAGGAGGCTCTTATGTTTGGGAAATTAATGAAATATGAATTAAAAGCAACCTATAAGTGGTATCTCATTATTTCGGGTGTGCTTGCTATTCTCGCAATTTTTGCTGGTTTATTAGCTTCTAGTGTTATTACTGGCGCAGCAAGTTATACAGCAGATACAACCTATACGATTGTGGGAATTGTTGTTCTGGTTATTTTTGCGGGTTACATTGGGTTGACCTTGACCAACTATATCATTATTATTCGTCGTTTTTATAATAATATTTTTGGTCGAGAAGGTTATTTGACGTGGACTTTGCCAACTAGCTCTCATACCGTTTTACTTGCAAAAGCTACATCTGCTTTGATTTGGAGTATCTTCTGTTTTATTAGCTTGGTCCTTTCTTTGGTTATTTTCCTAGGTGTAATTGGACTTTCTCAACAACAGAATATCTTTGAGGTGCTTGGTCTACTTCTTGAACGTATTGGTGGCCCTCTGTTTTGGCAAACCTTATTTTTCCAATTGTTAGCAACCATTTCAGGGATTTTGATGCTCTATTGTGCGATTTCACTGGGCCAACTTTTTATTAATCATCGTGTCGTAATGGCCTTTGTCTTTGGTTTTATTCTTTGGGTTGTTCTTAGCATCATTGGAAGAATGTTTCCTACTGTGGAGTTAACCAGCCTTTCATATCTGTCAAGTGGCTATTATGATACCCTTAGTGATGTATTGGCTGTTAACTTTATTCCGGCTTATATCTATGAACTAGTGAAAATTGTAGCGATGTACTTTACAGTTCATTATGTAACAAAATTCAAATTGAACTTGCAATAAGAATGAAAGAGGGAGGAATTCCTCTTTTTCTTTGCCATTTTACCCAAAAAATGATAAACTTGAGTATATCATTTTGGGGTCGTTACGGATTCGACAGGCATTATGAGGCATATTTTGCGACTCGTGTGGCGACGTAAACGCTCAGTTAAATATAACTGCAAAAAATAACACTTCTTACGCTCTAGCTGCCTAAAAACCAGCAGGCGTGACCCGATTCGGATTGCTCGTGTCTGATGACAGGTCTTAATTTTAGCGAGATACGATCAAACTTTGTCTAGCAGTTTGATAAGAGATTAATGGACTCGCAGTTTCTTGGCTTGAGTTATGTGTCGAGGGACTGTTAAACCAATACATAACCTATGGTTGTAGACAAATATGTTGGCAGGTGTTTGGACGTGGGTTCGATTCCCACCGGCTCCATTTTTATACATGCAAACGACAAATCCTTGTCGTTTTTTGTTTCTTTAAAATCTATCAAGCAATGATATCTTGTGAGCGATTCCTAAATTTTTTGTTGACAGGAGGAGCGCTTTTCCGTATAATGGATACTAGTTTGGAAGATTACTCAAGAGGCTTAAGAGGCCGTGTTGGAAACGCGGTAGGCGTGTAACAGCGTGCGTGGGTTCGAATCCCATGTCTTCCGTAAGAGAAAGGAAAGCAGATCAGTTGATCTGTTTTTTTTGTTAGGCAGGATTGGCAATGGGTAAGAGTGTCTTCTTTGGCGGATTTCCTGTATAATAGAAGGAAAGAACGGACGAAAGGAGTGCAAGGTGATTACACAACTGGACACAAAATCGGTTTATACCTTTATGGACAGTTTAGTCTCTATTAGAGACTATATTCAGCGTGCCAAAGAAATGGGTTACCAACAGATTGGTCTCATGGATATAGATAATCTATATGGGGCCTACGAGTTTTTAGAAGAGTGCCAAAAAGCTGGTATTGGAGCTGTCCTAGGTCTTGATTTAGAAGTTGAGTTACCAGCGGGGCCCTTGTCTATTCGTTTGCTTGCATTAGGTACCGTAGGTTATAAACATTTAATCAAGATTTCCAGCATGAAAATGATGGGAACAACTGACTGGTCGGCCTTTCAACACTTTTTGGATGATCTAGCCATTATCGTTCCCTATTTTGAAGGGATTGAGTATTTAGACTTGGGTCAAGACTTTGCGATTGGTGTCTTTCCAGATACTCCAGCGAAACAGTTTTCTCGTCCTGTTTTCCCCCTCCATACAGTCCGCTATTTTTCAATGAGTGATTTGGAGAGTCTTCAGATGCTCCATGCCATTCGCAATAATTGCAGTCTGAAAGAAGTGGGAGCTGTTGACACTTCTATGATGTTACTGCCACCAGAAGAGTTGGAGCGGGCCTTTGCTCATAATTATCCAGATAGTATTTTTTATCTAGAGAAGACTCTTGCGGCTGTTCATTATGAGATTGATACGCAATTAAAGCTTCCCCGCTTCAATCCAGAGAAACCTGCAGTCGAGGAATTACGTGAGTTGGCTGAGGAGGGCTTGAGAAATAAGGGGCTGGACCAGACAGTCTACCAAGAGCGTTTGCGTCATGAATTAGATGTCATCCATCAGATGGGCTTTGATGACTACTTTTTGATTGTCTGGGATTTGTTACGGTTTGGTCGAAGCCAAGGTTATTATATGGGGATGGGACGTGGATCAGCAGTTGGTAGTCTAGTAGCCTATGCTTTAGATATCACAGGGATTGATCCAGTCAAGAACAATCTCCTCTTTGAGCGTTTTTTGAACTTAGAGCGCTATACCATGCCAGATATTGATATTGATATTCCAGATGTTTATCGTCCCAAATTTATCCAGTATGTTAAAAATCGCTACCGCAGTCCTCATGTGGCTCAAATTGTGACCTTCTCAACTTTTGGAGCCAAACAAGCCATTCGAGATGTTTTTAAGAGATTTGGAACCCCAGAGTATGAGTTAACCAACCTCACCAAGCGGATTGGCTTACGGGATACCTTGGCTTCCGCTTATGAAAAAAATTTAGCTTTTCGCCAAGCCATCCAAAGTCGTCCAGAATACCGGAAGGGCTTTGAAATTGCGAAGAGGATTGAAGGGCAACCACGTCAGACGTCGATTCATGCGGCAGGAGTCGTCATGAGTGGAGAAGATCTCACCAATCAAATCCCGATCAAGATGGGCGAGGAGATGAATCTGACCCAATATGATGCCCATGGTGTTGAGGCAAATGGTCTGCTCAAGATGGACTTCTTAGGACTCCGAAATTTGACTTTTGCTCAACGGATGCAGGAAGCAGTAAAGGAAAAATATCAAAAGGATATTAAAATCGAGGATATTCCTCTAGAAGATCCGGAAACGATTGCTTTGTTTGCTGCGGGGAATACCAAGGGAATCTTCCAGTTTGAGCAAGCAGGAGCTATCCGTTTATTAAGACGGGTTCAACCCAACTGTTTTGAGGAGATTGTTGCGACCACATCTTTGAACCGGCCTGGGGCTAGTGACTATATTGATAATTTCGTCAAACGCAAGCATGGCAAGAGAAGGTCGATATGATTGATCCTAGTTTGGAAGGGGTTCTAGCACCAACATATGGCATCATGCTCTATCAGGAGCAAGTCATGCAGGTGGCCCAGACCTTTGCTGGGTTTAGTCTAGGAAAAGCCGATATCCTCAGACGGGCCATGGGGAAAAAGAACGTGGCAGAAATGCATCGGATGGAAGATGACTTTATCAAGGGGGCTGTCGCGCTTGGACACAGTGCAGAAAAAGCCAAGCAAGTCTTTGCCATTATGGAAAAATTTGCTGGCTATGGCTTCAACCGTTCCCATGCCTATGCCTACTCAGCCTTGGCCTTCCAATTGGCTTACTTTAAAGTCCATTATCCAGATGTCTTCTTTGACATTATGCTCAACTACTCTAGCAGTGATTATTTGACCGATGCGCTGCAATTTGATTTCCAAGTGGCTCCTTTGACCATTAATACCATTCCTTATAAGGATAAGTTCCAAGATCAGAAGATTCATCTAGGAATGAAAAATATCAAAGGTCTCCCAAAAGATCTAGCCTATTGGATTATTGAACAACGACCCTTTGAGAGCATAGAAGATTTTATCTTGCGCTTGCCAAACCAATACCACAAACTTCCTCTTTTAACTCCTTTGGTAGAATTGGGCTTGTTTGACTGCTTTGAAAAAATCGCAGAAAAGTCCTTCAGAACCTTCCCAACCTATTTGTCTTTGCGGATGAATTGGGTAGCTTATTTGGTCAAGCTAATTATTCCTGGATGGATGCTGAGGATTATAGCAAGGCTGAGAAGTATGAAATGGAGCAGAGGGTCATTGGGGTCGGTCTCAGCCCTCATCCTCTGGTGGAAATAGTAGCAGCAAGTAGCAAACCGACTCGACCAATCGCTTCTTTAAGCGAAGGAGAACAGGCCACCATCTTGGTTGAAGTCCAATCAATCCGGACAATCCGAACCAAAAATGGAGAAAATATGGCCTTTTTACAAGTTTCCGATCTCCAAAAGAAGATGGATGTCACCCTTTTTCCTGATACTTATCGCCACTATAGCTCAAAAATAAGAGAGAAGGGCTACTACTATCTCAAAGGAAAAGTGCAATCTAGAGATGGTCGTCTTCAGATGGTTTTAATGGAAGCAGAAGAAGCCACCAATCAGCGTTTTTGGATTCAATTGTTTGATCACCAAGAGGATCGGGCAGTTTTAGATATCTTAAAAGCCTATCCGGGTCCCTATCCTGTCGTTATTCGCTATGAAGAGGAGAAAAAGACCATTCAATTAAAAGGAGTTTCCGTCCAGAAAAACGAGAAGTTAGAAAATGAGCTGGCAAGTATTGCTATGAAAACGATTTATCGATAAAATCTACGGAAAATAGGAGAAATTTGAGCCTCTTTGTGTTATAATCATTTAGAATGTAAAAGAAAAAAAAGGAGCAAATATCGAAATGAAACGTATTGCTGTTTTAACCAGTGGAGGAGATGCCCCTGGAATGAATGCTGCTATCCGTGCAGTTGTTCGCCAAGCAATTTCTGAAGGAATGGAAGTATTTGGTATCTATAATGGATACGCTGGTATGGTTGCTGGTGATATCCATCAATTGGATGCTTCATCAGTTGGAGATATTATTTCTCGTGGTGGAACGATGCTTCATTCAGCTCGCTATCCTGAATTTGCTGAACGCGAAGGTCAATTAAAAGGGATCGAGCAGTTGAAGAAACATGGAATCGAAGGTGTTGTCGTTATCGGTGGTGATGGATCATACCACGGAGCGATGCGTTTGACTGAACATGGCTTCCCAGCTGTAGGACTTCCTGGAACAATTGATAATGATATCGTTGGTACAGATTTTACAATCGGGTTTGATACAGCAGTTACAACTGTTATGGACGCGATTGATAAGATCCGCGATACCTCATCTAGTCACCATCGTACTTTCGTTATCGAGGTAATGGGACGTAATGCCGGGGATATTGCCCTTTGGTCTGGTATTGCTTCTGGTGCGGATGAAATTATCATCCCAGAAGAAGGCTTTGCTATCGAAGATGTCGTTGAGAGCATCAAGAAGGGCTACGAAAAAGGTCGTACACACAACATCATCGTTCTTGCTGAAGGTGTGATGTCAGCTGCTGAATTTGGTAAAGCCTTGAAAGATGCTGGAGATACAAGCGATCTTCGTGTAACAGAACTTGGACATATCCAACGTGGTGGTTCACCAACTGCGCGTGACCGTGTTCTTGCTTCACGTTTGGGTGCACATGCTGTTAAGTTGTTGAAAGCTGGTATCGGTGGCGTAGCTGTTGGTATTCGCAATGAACAAATGGTGGAAAACCCAATTCTTGGTAGTGCAGAAGAAGGTGCCCTCTTTAGCTTAACTGAAGATGGTAAGATTAAAGTGAACAACCCTCACAAGGCTGACTTGAACCTTGCAGAGTTGAACCGTAGCTTATCTTCTATTTAATATTTATTTGTTAAAATTTGTCTAAAGACAGTGTATTTTAAAAGGAGTCATAGAAATCATGAACAAACGTGTAAAAATCGTTGCAACCTTAGGTCCTGCGGTAGAAATCCGTGGTGGTAAAAAATTCGGTGATGACGGATACTGGGGTGAAAAACTTGACGTTGAAGCATCAGCTAAAAACATTGCTCAATTGATCGAAGCTGGAGCAAACACTTTCCGTTTCAACTTCTCACACGGTGACCACCAAGAACAAGGTGACCGTATGGCTACTGTTAAACTTGCAGAAAAACTTGCAGGTAAAAAAGTTGGTTTCCTTCTTGATACAAAAGGTCCAGAAATCCGTACTGAATTGTTCGAAGGCGATGCTAAAGAGTACTCATACAAGACTGGTGAAAAAATCCGTGTTGCTACTAAACAAGGAATCAAATCAACTCGTGAAGTGATTGCTTTGAACGTTGCAGGTGCGCTTGACATCTATGATGACGTTGAAGTTGGTCGCCAAGTATTGGTTGACGATGGTAAATTGGGTCTTCGTGTTGTAGAAAAAGACGACGCAACTCGTGAATTCGTTTGTGAAGTTGAAAATGACGGTGTGATCGCTAAACAAAAAGGTGTGAACATCCCTAACACGAAAATTCCTTTCCCAGCTCTTGCTGAACGTGATAACGCTGATATCCGCTTCGGTTTGGAACAAGGTATCAACTTCATCGCGATTTCATTCGTACGTACTGCAAAAGACGTAAACGAAGTTCGTGCCATCTGTGAAGAAACTGGTAACGGTCACGTTCAATTGTTTGCTAAAATCGAAAACCAACAAGGTATCGATAACTTGGATGAAATTATTGAAGCTGCTGACGGTATCATGATTGCTCGTGGTGACATGGGTATCGAAGTACCATTCGAAATGGTTCCAGTTTACCAAAAAATGATCATCACAAAAGTGAACGCTGCTGGTAAAGTTGTTATCACTGCAACAAACATGCTTGAAACAATGACTGAAAAACCACGTGCAACTCGTTCAGAAGTATCTGACGTCTTCAACGCAGTTATCGACGGAACTGACGCTACTATGCTTTCAGGTGAGTCTGCAAATGGTAAATACCCACTTGAGTCTGTAACAACAATGGCAACTATTGACAAGAACGCTCAAACTCTTCTTAACGAATATGGACGTTTGAACTCAGATTCATTCGAACGTAATTCTAAGACAGAAGTTATGGCTTCAGCTGTTAAAGATGCTACAAACTCAATGGACATCAAATTGATTGTAACATTGACTAAGACTGGTCACACAGCACGTTTGATTTCTAAATACCGTCCAGATGCTGACATCTTGGCCTTGACATTTGACGAATTGACAGAGCGTGGATTGATGTTGAACTGGGGTGTTATCCCAATGTTGACTGAAGCTCCATCATCAACTGACGATATGTTCGAAATCGCAGAACGTAAGCAGTAGAAGCAGGTCTTGTACAATCTGGTGACGATATCGTTATCGTTGCAGGTGTACCACTTGGCGAAGCTGTTCGTACAAACACAATGCGTATCCGTACAGTCCGTTAATCTAATCAATGAACAAACCTTGTTTTCTAAGTTTAAAGCTTGGAGACAAGGTTTTTCTTTTTAGAGCAATTTTCTGACAATTTGGGAATGTGGGCCTTTTTTATTGTCTAATAAAATGGTATAATGAAATGAGCTGAAAGGGGGGATAGGAATGTCGAAAAGGGATTTGATTCGGAATATTATCATCATTGGAATATTGGGCTTGGTACTTATTACTTTGCGCCTATTTGTTTTTCAACCATTGTGGGTATCTGATCAAATGGCCAATGCCTCCGTTAAGAAAGATGATTTAGTATTAGCGACTAAAAAGGGGAAGATTGATCGAACGGACTTGGTCCTCTATCATGTAAAAGAGAAACAATATCTTGGACGTGTCATTGCGATAGAGAGCGATGAGGTCAGCTATGTGGATGATGTCTTTTATCTGAATGGTGTAGCTACAGCAGAGCCGTATTTGGACAAGATGAAGACCAAACATTTGGCTGCCCCAAGTGGCGATTATTTTACAAATGATTTTTCTCTAGAGAACTCAAGGGAACCAAGGCTGGAAAAGTACCTAGTAATAGTTACTTAGTCCTAAATGATGATCGCAACAATACCAAAGACAGTCGTGAATTTGGTTATATTCAAGCAGATCAGATTGAGGGTGTTGTCGATTTCAGATTGTACCCTCTAAATAAATTTGGTTTTATTAAAGAAGAAGAATAGTCCATGAGGACTATTTTTTCTTACAAAAAAGCTACTGCAGAAAGGAATTGCAGTAGCTTTTTGTTCTAGTTTAGATTGAGGGAGAGGGATCTATTTTTCCTGTTTATTTGTAATTTGATGAAAGACCTTTTGCCAGTGTTCATGGCGACGCCAGAGACTGGTGTGAACCTGGTTGTGTAATTCATAGCGAATCAATTTGGTCTTTTGACTGATGGATTCGATCTCGAAATTCTTAAAGGGAATTTGATGCTCTTCTTGCAAACGGACTAGGTCCTCTTTGTGGCTTTCTTGGCCGAATTCATTAATGAGGGTGAAGTTGTCTGCTAGGAGGGTTGAATATTCCTGCTGAGCCTGCAAGCGTTCTTCATAAGTTTTCAATTTGAGAAGGACATTGTCCAAAATCTCATCTTCAGGGATAGAACTTGGCTCCACATGGACATCGATATCAAAGACGCCAAACTGTTGCTTGAGAAGGCGCTCGACCTCTTCGGTAATGGCATGACTCTCATAAACAGAGAGGTCTGGATTCATTTCGATGACGACATCTAGGTAAATGTTGCTTCCATAGGTCCGTCCCCGTTGGGATTTGACCCGGCTGACTTTGGGTAATTCTAGAATGGCAGCCTTGTATTTATCAAGAAGACTTTCATCAAATCCATCTGAGAGGCTGAAGGAGGATTCAATGAAAATGTCGTAGGCAGTTTTTAGGATAAAGAAGGTAATAACGATGGCCACTAATTGGTCCACAATTGGATAGTTAAGAGCACTAGCTCCAATCGCAACAGAGGTTCCTAAAGAAGTGACCACATCAGACAGGTTATCTTTAGCAGCAGCATTGAGGGCCTTGGATTGGGCTTTCTTGGCTAAAGTGCGGTTATGAAGATAGACCGCAAACATGACAAGGGCTGACCCAACTCCAACAATGGCTCCTAAAGGATCAATAACAGTTGTTTCCCTGCTGAGAATTTTTTGAACCGTATCTCGTAGGACATCAAAGCCCACATAAAACATGATGATGGAAGTTACCAGGCTAGCTAGATCTTCAATCTTCCAATGACCAAATCGGTGGTCGCGGTCAGCTGGCTGGCGGGCCATGCGAATGCCGATGAGAAGGGCGACATTACTGATAATATCGGATAAGTTATTAAAACCATCCGCGACCAAACTGGAGGAGTGAAGCAGGTGGCCTGTTGCTAATTTGGCAGCGGAAAGAATCAGGTAGGCGACAATACTGATCAGGGCTCCACGTTCGGCTAGTTTTAAATTACTTTGTGATTGATTCACTTAGACCTCCTCCAGACTTCTGTAGATTTCCTCCTAAGCGACAAACTTGGATCGTTGTTGATGAGGAAATGTTCGTTCTTCTTAAGGCTTTATTATAGCCTTTTTGAGTGTAAAATTCAAATGATGCCAACTGTTTCCAAAAGGAGAAAGGGCGAAAATGTGGTATAATAGAACGATTGAATGAATGAGGAGTATGAGATGAATCCTTTATTGAATGGTATGAATGATCGCCAGGCAGAGGCGGTCCAAACGACAGAAGGTCCCCTCTTGATCATGGCGGGGGCAGGTTCTGGTAAGACACGTGTCTTGACCCATCGGATTGCTTACTTGATTGACGAAAAAATGGTCAATCCTTGGAATATCTTGGCTATTACCTTTACCAATAAGGCCGCTCGGGAGATGAAAGAGCGGGCTTATCAGTTGAATCCAGCAACCCAAGATTGCTTGATCGCCACCTTCCACTCCATGTGTGTGCGTATCCTTCGCTACGATGCGGATCACATTGGTTACAATCGTAACTTTACCATTGTTGATCCAGGTGAGCAACGAACACTGATGAAACGGATTCTCAAGCAGTTAAACTTGGATCCTAAGAAATGGAATGAACGAACCATTTTGGGAACTATATCCAATGCCAAGAATGACTTAATTGATGAAGTGGCTTATGCTGCCCAAGCGGGGGATATGTACACCCAGATCGTCGCCAAGTGCTATGAGGCTTACCAAAAGGAACTCCGTCAGTCAGAAGCGGTGGACTTTGATGATTTGATCATGTTGACCTTGCGTCTCTTTGACCAGCATCTTGATGTGCTGACCTATTACCAGCAGAAGTTCCAATACATCCATGTAGATGAGTACCAAGATACCAACCATGCCCAATACCAATTGGTCAAACTCTTAGCTTCTCGCTTTAAATATCTGTGTTGTTGGGGATGCTGACCAGTCTATTTATGGCTGGCGGGGAGCAGACATGCAAAATATTCTCGACTTTGAAAAGGATTATCCCGATGCCAAGGTCGTCTTGTTAGAGGAAAATTATCGCTCCACTAAAACCATCCTACAAGCAGCTAACGATGTGATCAAAAACAATCGGAACCGCCGTCCGAAGAATCTCTGGACCCAAAATGCTGATGGGGAAGAGATTGTTTATTACCGGGCTAATAATGAGCAGGATGAAGCAGTCTTTGTTGCTAAAACGATTGAAGAGCTTAGTCGCGAAGCTGGCTACAAACACCGTGATTTTGCGGTTCTCTACCGAACAAATGCCCAGTCACGGACCATTGAAGAAGCGCTACTCAAATCCAACATTCCCTACACCATGGTAGGGGGCACCAAGTTCTACAGCCGGAAGGAAATTCGAGATGTCATTGCTTATCTGAACTTGATTGCCAACCTCAGTGACAATATCAGTTTTGAGCGCATTATCAATGAACCTAAGCGGGGAATCGGGCCGGGTACAGTGGATAAGATTCGTAGTTTTGCCCAAATGCAAGAGACTTCGCTCCTGGATGCTTCGGCCAATATCATGCTCTCAGGCATCAAAGGAAAGGCAGCCCAAGCTATCTGGGACTTTGCCAATCTCATTCTTGATTTGAGAGAAAAATTGGACCAGCTGACCATTACAGAGTTGGTCGAAGAAGTCCTTGATAAGACAGGCTATATGACGGCCCTAACCAATCAGGGAAATCTGGAAAGTCAGGCCCGCATCGAGAATATCCAAGAGTTCCTGTCTGTTACCAAGAATTTTGATGAAAATGGCGATTCTGTTGAAGACGAATCAGGTGTGGACACCTTGAGTCGTTTCTTGAACGACTTAGCCTTGATTGCCGATACAGACGATGGAGCGCAAGAGACCTCAGAAGTCACCTTGATGACCCTTCACGCAGCCAAAGGTTTGGAATTCCCAGTGGTCTTCTTGATTGGGATGGAAGAAAACGTCTTTCCTCTTAGTCGAGCGGCAGAGGATCCGGATGAGTTGGAAGAAGAACGTCGTTTGGCTTACGTGGGGATCACGCGGGCAGAGAAGGTTCTCTTCTTGACCAATGCCAATTCTCGTTTGCTCTTTGGGCGGACCAGCTACAACCGTCCGACGCGCTTTATCAATGAAATTAGCTCAGATTTGTTAACCTACCAAGGATTAGCGCGTCCGGCCAACACTAGCTTTAAGGCTTCTTATAGCAATGGTGGCGGAACGACCTTTGGAAAAGGCATGAGTCTGTCACAAGCCCTTCAAGAGCGCAAGAGACAAGCAGCTTCAAGTGCCCTCACATCATCAAGCCTCCCCTTTGGCAATAGCAACCGTTCTAGTACCAAAGAGAGCGTCGCTTGGTCTATTGGCGACATTGCTATTCACAAGAAGTGGGGAGAAGGAACTGTGCTTGAAGTCTCTGGTAGTGGCAACACCCAAGAACTCAAGATCAACTTCCCAGAAGTGGGGCTCAAGAAACTCTTGGCCAGTGTCGCTCCGATTGAGAAGAAATAAGTGGAGATCAGGAAGCTAAGTTCACTGTTTCAGATTATAAACAATCAACCTTTATCCAGCAATCTTAAGTTATTACTGAGTGAGACTATTGAAAAAGATATTTTGTAACTAGTGCAAAATAGATTGAGACTTTTCGCCGTGAGGAAAAGCACCAGAAACGCATTAGTTTCTGGTGCTCGGTAGATTTGAGACGGAAGGCTCAAATCTAAGGTATGGAATCCCAACGGGAGTCGCTATCGTCCGTCCTCACTTAAGGAAAGTCTCTATAGAGAAATGAATATTCAGTTAAAACCAGCAAGCCTCGTTTGCTGGTTTTGATTTTACAGGTGGCATGATATAATATACTAAGAATAGAGAAAGAGGCATGCTATGAACGAAATCAAGTGTCCCAACTGTGGGGAAGTTTACAGTTAATGAAAGTCAATACAGCGAGCTCTTGTCACAGGTACGGACAGCGGAGTTTGACAAGGAAATTCATGAGCGAATTCGGCAAGAATTGGCTTTAGCTGAGCAAAAGGCCCTTAATAAGCAGCAAGAGAAGTTAGCCAAGAAGGACCAAGAAATTGCCCAGTTACAAAACCAGATTCAACAGTTTGATACTGAAAAAGAATTGGCTAAAAAAGAGGTGGAGCAAACGGCTAGTCAAAACTTGCTAGAGAAAGAAAAAGAAGTTCAAGCACTGGAGAATCAGTTGGCCACCTTGCGCTTGGAGCATGAAAATCAGCTTCAAAAGACTTTATCTGCACTGGAAAAAGAGCGAGACGAGGTTAAGAATCAGCTAGCCTTGCAAGAAAAAGAAAATGAGCTTTCTCTGACTTCAGTTAAACAAAACTATGAGGCCCAGCTTAAGGCGGCCAATGAGCAGGTTGAGTTCTACAAGAACTTCAAGGCCCAACAATCAACCAAGGCCATTGGGGAAAGTCTGGAGCAGTATGCGGAGAGTGAGTTTAACAAGGTTCGTAGCTTTGCCTTCCCTAATGCCTATTTTGAAAAGGACAACAAGGTCTCTGCACGTGGGTCTAAAGGGGACTTTATCTTCCGTGACTTTGATGAAAATGGGCTGGAATTCATTTCCATCATGTTTGAGATGAAAAATGAAGCGGATGGAACTGAGAAAAAACATAAGAATGCCGATTTCTACAAGGAGTTGGATAAGGATCGTCGGGAGAAGAACTGTGAGTATGCTGTTTTGGTAAGTATGCTCGAAGCAGATAATGACTACTTCAACACAGGGATTGTCGATGTTAGCCACGAGCATGAGAAGATGTACGTCGTGCGTCCTCAGTTCTTTATCCAGTTGATTGGTCTCTTACGCAATGCGGCTCTTAACTCTCTTAAATACAAGCAAGAACTAGCACTTATCCGTGAGCAAATATTGACATCACCCACTTTGAAGAAGACCTAGACGCCTTCAAGGTTGCCTTTGCTAAGAACTACAATTCAGCCTCAGTCAACTTTGGCAAGGCCATCGATGAAATCGACAAAGCCATCAAGCGGATGGAAGAAGTCAAGAAATTCCTCACCACATCCGAAAATCAACTCCGACTTGCCAATAATAAGCTGGATGATGTATCAGTCAAAAAATTGACCCGGAAGAATCCAACCATGAAGGCTAAGTTTGATGCCTTGAAGGGGGAATAGATACATCCCTAGATGAATAAAGCAACAATAAAAACGCTGGAAAAATTTTTCCAGCGTTTTTATGTTAGTTAAATCGCAAAGAGATCGTTTAGGTTTTCTGCCATGGTTGGGTGGGTAAAGATTTGTTTTGCGATGTAAGTATAAGGGATCTTGTTGTCCATAGCCATAGTGATCAGGTTAATGAGTTCGCCTGCAGCTTCTCCAAAGAGAGTTGCTCCAAGGATTTCTTTGGTTTCTGGGTTGACCACGGCTTTGAAAGCACCTCGAAGGTCTGCATTGACATGGCCACGTGGCATGGCAGCAACTGGCAATTCTTTGACAGCCACTGGAAGTCCTTTGTCACGTGCTTCTTGCTCAGTCAAGCCGACTTGGGCCAATGGAGGAGCAATGAAGAGTGTTGTCGCATAGTTTCCGCGTGTTTCGAGATTGTAGCTACCATCTCCTGTAAGGTAGTTGAAGACGATGCGGAAGTCATCGAGTGACATATAGGTGAATTGAGGACCACCATTAACATCCCCAACTGCAAAGACACCAGGGACGCTGGTTTCCAAATGACGGTTGACTTGGATCGCTCCACGATCAGTGACTTGGATATCTGTGTTTTCAAGACCAAGTCCAGCTGTATTTGGCTTGCGTCCGGTTGCATAGAGGAGGATATCGAACTCGAAGTCTCCCTTATCTGTGACAACGGTTAAGCTATGGTCACCATCTTTAATTTCTTGGGTATGAACGCCTTGCAAGAATTGAATGCCATCTTCTTCCAGGTAGCCTTTGGCAAGAGCTGCGATGCTTGGCTCGATCCGTGGCAAGAACGTGTCCGCAGCATCCAATACTGTTACTTGGCTGCCCAAGGTATTGTAGAGGTGGGCAAATTCCAATCCGATTGGTCCACCACCAAGGACACCCAGGCGTTTAGGTAGGTTTTCCAAACGTTGAATACCGGTTGAATCCACAGCAAATTTACTTTTCAGCCAATCCTGGGATTGGAAGAATAGTTGGCACAGCACCAGTATTAATAATAATGGTTTCAGCTGTCAATTCTTCCTTTTCATCTCCAGCTTGAATTTCGATGACCTTGTTGGAGACGAAACGAGCTGTCGCATCGATAATGTCTACGCCAGTTCCAGCAATGGTTGCGTAGTTTTTCCCATTGAGACGAGTCGTGACCGCATTTTTCTCATTCATGGCTTGTTCAAAATCTAAGCCTTTTTCTGCGGCAACAATCAAGGTCTTGGTTGGAATACAAGCGATATTGATACAAGTACCACCATACATAGATTTGCTCTTTTCAATCAGAGCGACTTTTTTTCCTTGGCTTGATAATTTCGCTGCGAGTGTTTTACCAGCTTTACCAAATCCAATCACAATAACATCATACATTAACATATGTTACACCTTCTTTCGTTTTCTATTGTATCAAACCCATATTAAAAAGTCTGAAATCTGCTACGGGATTTTTAAAAGGCTCATCAGAACGAGGAAACAGGGACAAGAAGTCTCATTTCATGGTATAATAAAGGCTCAGTGACCGTCATGGTCATACATGAGATAGAAAGAGCAATTCAAATAGACGGAATTATCAATCTAAAAAAAGAAGCAGGGATGACTTCACATGATGTGGTCTTTAAACTGCGGAAAATCTTAGGAACTAAGAAGATTGGCCATGGGGGAACGCTAGATCCTGATGTGGTGGGAGTGCTTCCGATTGTAGTTGTCCAAGGCGCCAGATGCGAAAGACGGTAAGGCAAAACTCGTTGCTCAAGCCCATGCCATAAAAGATATTTTGTTCAATAAAGAAGTGAATGACTACTTCGACACCACTGAACCAGAAAATAGGCTAGCTCGAATCATGTTTTCTTATTACGGGGCTCTCAATGCCCAATTAAAAGGAGATGAAGCTCGTACTCGCAGTTTGTTTGAAAGCATCTCCCATGAAAATCCAGAACTCTTTTATGTTCAGGAAGCTCAGAAATATTTAGAAGGAGAAAACTGATGTCAGAACGTACTACTTTACCGATTGGGAGTGTTGTTCGGGTGAGAGAAGGTGTGGAGCCTGTCATGATTGTTAATCATTGTCCAGATACTAAAAAGCAGAGGCAAAAATGAAACTAGGACCATTTGGATTGGGCTTATCAATAGGGTGGTAAAACATGGAAATACAATTACAATTGCGTGGAAACTCAGAAGGATTTATCCTTCAGTCAAAATTACCTGATGATGAACATTGGACTGAAAGAATTGAAATCGTTCAAGAAGAGGAAGGTTACCGTCTATATGCAAAAGATGTAGAAATTCTTGTCTTGAAAAAATCAGAATTCATTTCTAAGAGGAAAAGAATAGTCGCAAGAGGGTTAAATAAGGATTTGATTTATTTTGAAGAAGAAAGATTTGAACATTTATGGGAACAAGCATACTGGCATGGAGTTTTTCAATTCAATTTAAATAACTATGAAATGAGGTGTGTAGGTTCAGGTAGTAAAGGAGATATTTTACCTGTGACAAAAGATGGCATTCCGATTGCCGTTTATGCTGCAAGTAATATTGCAATTGCTGGAAAGAGAAACTTTTCTCTCTATACTGAAAATATTGACGAAATTGACAGTTTACTGATGTTTTATATAGTTGATTATATTAGGGGATATGACTTTTTAGATATTGATTCTTTATCTGCAAGATATCGTTACTTTTATCAATTCAGTGACCGCTCAGCTCTAACGAAGGAACATTTAGATATGCTTCCAGAGGGGAGAAGACCTTCCAAGTTAGAGGCGTTTATCATTTATTTTTTATCAGCTTTGCTTGTTGTGGTTGTCAGTTTGGTATCATTACGCTCTTGGTTCTTATTATTAGTAATTCTTCTGATACATTCTATTTATAATATCATAAAGAATTGGAGAAATAGAGATGAATAGTAGGGTATTTACCTATAGATTTATTATTGATGCTACATTAAAAGGAATCTTAAAAAAGGTACCAATAGCCTAATTAAAGGCATGAGAGGATGGTTTAATGATACTGGAACGAATTAAAAAATTTTATTAACCACATGATGAGAAAGGAAAATAGAAAGCAAGACATGGACGGAATTATTAATATAAAAAAAGAAGCGGGCATGACTTCGCATGATGTGGTCTTTAAACTTCGGAAAATCTTAGGCACCAAGAAGATTGGCCATGGAGGAACTTTGGATCCGGATGTGGTGGGCGTTTTACCCATTGCTGTAGGGAAGGCGACTCGTATGGTCGAGTTCATGCAGGATGAGGGCAAGGTCTACGAGGGGGAAATCACTCTGGGATATTCAACAACGACCGAGGATGCTAGTGGGGAAGTTGTCGCAGAGACTCCTGTTTTGTCTCCACTGGATGAAAAGCTTGTTGATGAAGCCATTGCTAGTCTGACAGGGCCTATCACCCAGATTCCACCAATGTACTCAGCAGTCAAGGTCAATGGGCGTAAGCTCTATGAATATGCGCGTGCTGGTCAGGAGGTCGAACGTCCAGAACGTCAGGTGACCATTTATAGTTTTGAAAGAACCAGTCCCATTTGCTACGAGGATAAACTTGCGCGTTTTACTTTCCGAGTAAAATGTAGCAAGGGAACCTATATCCGTACCTTATCGGTTGACTTGGGAGAGAAGCTTGGTTACTCCGCCCATATGTCTCATCTGACCCGAACCAGTGCTGCCGGTTTGTCACTGGATAATGCCTTGACCCTGGAAGAGCTTGCTGAAAAGGTAAGGCAAGGAGATTTGAGCTTCCTTCATCCACTTGAGATTGGTACCGGGGATCTGGAAAAAGTAGAGCTGACAGTTGAAGAGGTTGGCGAAGTCCAAGTGGGACGCTTTATTCCAGTTGAGAGCGAAGCCAGAGAGTTAGCTGCTTTTTACCAAGAGAAGTTGGTAGCCATTTGGAAAAAAGGGAAGAACTTTACAAACCTCGCAAGGTTTTTCTGACAGAAAGTGTGTTACAATAAATTTATGAACATTTGTTATGTATCTAGTGAAAAAGAAATAAAAGCTCAAGCAGATACTGTTCTTGTCTTGGGCTATTTTGACGGTCTTCATCGAGGGCATCAGGAGCTCTTTCGGACAGCCCGCACTATTGCCGATGAGCAAGGACTTCGAGTAGCTCTTTTGACCTTTCCAGAATCTCCCAAATTGGCTTTTGCCCGTTACCAACCAGAATTACTCCTCCACCTCCAAAATCCAGAGGAGCGTTTTAAACGAATGGAAGAACTTGGAGTCGATGATCTTTATCTCATTGATTTCACCAGTGATTTTGCGGCTCATACGGCTGAAGAATTCGTTACTACCTACCTAACAAGACTTCGAGCTCGTGTCTTAGTGGCAGGCTTTGATTATAGCTTTGGTAGCGATAAGAAAGTAGCTAGTGATTTGGGAACCTATTTTAAAGGCCAAGTCATCGTAGTTCCACCTGTCCTAGACCAGGGCGAAAAAATCAGCTCGACCCGTATTCGCCAGGCCATTGCCTCTGGCCAAGTGAAAGAAGCAACCAATCTTTTGGGGTATCCCTTATCTAGCCGTGGCATCGTAGTTCATGGAGATGCAAGGGGGCGAACTATTGGTTTTCCAACAGCCAATCTGGCACCTATCGATCGGACCCATCTCCCTCAAGATGGTGTTTATGTCGTCGAAGTAGAAGTGCTAGGGAAACGTCACCGTGGGATGGCCTCTGTAGGAAAAAACTCGACCTTTGATGGGACGGAACTGCGCTTTGAAGCCAATATCTTTGATTTTTCAAAAGATATTTATGGGCACACCATTCGGATTTTTTGGTTAGACAAGATTCGAGAAATGGTCAAATTTGATAGTGTAGAAGCTCTTGTGGAGCAACTGCGCCAGGATGAAATCATGGCTCGTAAATGGACAAATTAATTTTTGTTAGAAATTCTCCCTTAAGGGGAGAATTTTCTTTGTCTAAATTAAAAAATCACTATGCAAGCATGGAATAATTTTGTATAATAGAGTCAGCTAAGTGTGTCCAAAAAAAGAAGAGAAGAACATGATTACATTATTTTTGTCTCCGAGTTGTACATCCTGTCGGAAGGCCAGGGCTTGGTTAGAAAAACATGAGGTTCCTTTTAAGGAACACAATATTATGACGAGTCCTCTAACAACTGAGGAGTTGCGTAATATTTTAGCTCTAACTGAGAACGGTACAGACGATATTATTTCAACTCGTTCTAAAATTTTTCAGAAGTTAAATGTTGATGTAGAGGATTTATCGATTTCTGCTTTAATCAAGTTGATTGAGGAGAATCCTAGTCTTTTGCGTCGCCCAATTATTCTAGACAAGAAACGGATGCAAATTGGTTTTAATGAGGATGAAATTCGCGCATTTCTCCCTCGAGGATATCGTAAGGAAGAGTTAAGATCTGCTACATTAAGAGCGGAGATCCATTAATATGAATAAAAATTATAGTTACCCACTCGATTTATCGTGGAGCACTGAAGAGCTTGCTTCGGTGCTTTCTTTTTTTAATCAGGTTGAACAAGCCTATGAACAAAAGGCAGATGCTCGTATCTACCTAGAAGCCTATAAGGCCTTTAAGAAAGTTGTCCCAAGTATTGGCGAAGAAAAGCGTCTGGGAAAGGAGTTTGAAGAGGTCAGTGGCTACTCACTTTACCGCGCAACCAAAGCCGCGAAAGAAAGGGGAAGGATGGTTTTCGATTGATCAATAAATTAGAATTTGCTAAGACCATTGTCAAAGAAGCAGGAAGCTATCTAAGAGAACACTTACATGACCAGCTAGCGATTACTGTCAAAACAAATCCGACGGATTTGGTGACTCAGATGGATCAGGAAGTGCAAGCAACCCTGGTCCGTAAGATTTTGGAAGCTTATCCAGAAGATCAAATTTTTGCTGAAGAAGATGAACTTCGTGCTCCTATTCACTCCGGTAAGGTTTGGGTGATTGATCCCATTGATGGGACCAATAATTTTGTGACCCAAAAAGAAGATTTTGCTGTTATGGTTGCCTATTTTGAAGAAGGTCTTGGTCAGTTTGGCTTGATCTATGATGTCATGCGCGACCATCTCTTTTTTGGTGGAAAGGATTTTGGAGTCTTTTGCAATGACAAAGAACTAAAACCGTTTCAAAATAGGCCTATTGGGGACTTATTAGTGGCTTCTAATGTCGGCATGCTCAAGTCCAACGCTTGGGGCATGGCGGATCTGGGAGCAGAGTGCTTGGGGATTCGGGTCTACGGGAGCGCTGGTATCAGCTTTACCAAGATTCTATCTGGTGGCATTTTAGGCTACTTTAGCTATATTTGGCCATGGGACTATGCAGCAGCAGCTATTATGGGTGAGTGCCTCGGATACTCAGTCTTGACCTTGGAAGGGAAAGAACCTAGCTATGAGACCTTGGAGCCTATCATGATGGTCCCAACTTGTAAACTAGATGAGATTCAACCCTTTTTGACGAAAGGAAAAGACGCATGACCTTTCCTCAAGGATTTAAAGAAAAGTATACCCAACTACTTGGAGAGGAGGCTGAGGCCTTCTTTCAAACCTTTGACGAGCCGGCCGTATCTGCCTATCGGACTAATCCATTGAAGGCGGAGCAAATCAGAGGTGATGAACCTATTCCAGGCATGCCTTGGAGTTACTATGGCAAGGTATCAGGGAAATCCATTGCCCATGTCACTGGACTGGTCTATTCGCAAGAACCGGCTGCCCAAATGGTAGCCCAAGTAGCTCATCCAAAACCAGGTATGAAGGTCTTGGATCTTGCGGCAGCACCGGGTGGCAAGACGACCCACTTGCTCTCTTATTTAGACAATCAAGGACTCCTCGTTTCCAATGAAATCCACAAGGGCCGCTCTAAGATTTTGGTCGAGAATGTCGAACGCTTTGGAGCCCGTAATGTCGTGGTGACCAATGAATCAGCCGATCGCTTGGCTAAGGTTTTCCCAGCCTATTTTGATTTGATTGTTTTGGATGCTCCGTGTTCTGGTGAAGGCATGTTCCGGAAGCAGCCAGATGCTATGGACTATTGGCATCCTGATTATCCAGCCCAATGTGCTGGTCTCCAGAGAGAAATCTTAACAGATGCTATCAAGATGCTGGCACCAGGTGGACAGCTAGTTTATTCGACCTGTACCTGGGCACCGGAAGAGAATGAAGAGATTGTCTCTTGGCTCTTAGAAGAATATGAGTTGGAATTGCTACCGATTGAAAAAATCAATGGCATGGTAGAGGGGATCGGCTATCCTGAAACAGCCCGGATGTATCCCCATCGTTTCAAAGGGGAAGGGCAATTTGTTGCTAAATTCCTTTATCACGGAAAGCCTGAAGTTAAGAAGATCAAGGAAGGACGTTCCAATCTAACAGCTGAGCAGAAGAAACTGTGGCAAGCTTTTGCCAAGGATTGCTTGGCTATTGACTTGGAGGGCCTCTACCAATGTTTTGGAGACCAGCTTTATCTCTTGCCGGTTGGACTTCCTGATTTGAAAAAGGTCAAGATTGCTCGCAATGGATTGCACCTTGGAACCTTTAAGAAAAATCGCTTTGAACCTAGCTTTGCTTTGGGCCTAGCTCTGAAACCAGATCAAGTGAAGAAATCGGTCAGCTTGTCGGATCCAGACTTTATGAAGTACGTGGCTGGAGAGACTATTCAGCTAGATCAAGACTACCCAAATGGTTGGTATCAGGTCTTAGCTGGAGGAAATGGTTTAGGTTTTGCAAAAGTGACTGGACGGACCTTAAAAAATTTCTTTCCTAAAGGTTTGAGATTTAGATAAATTATTAGGAAATGCCGTCTTTCTATGTTATAGTGGAAATAGAGTGATTCTTGCTAGAATACTAGAAGATAACAAGTGTTTAGAGATAAGATTTAAACGATATTTGATTATGATTCAAGGAGACTTACATTGAATAAATGCAAAAAGCTAGTCCTTGGGCTAGCAACAGTAGCACTTGCAGCTTCTCTTTCTGCCTGTGCGTCTTGGATTGACCGTGGAGAAGCGATTACAGCTGTTGGATCAACAGCCCTACAACCGCTCGTTGAAGGGGTGGTAGATCGTTATATTGAAGAGCATCCCGGTAAGATTGTCAATGTCCAAGGGGGGTGGATCTGGTACAGGTCTGTCTCAGGTCCAATCAGGAGCTGTCGACATTGGCAATAGTGACCTCTTTGCAGAGGAAAAAGATGGCATAGATGCTTCTAGCTTGGTAGACCATCAAGTGGCAGTAGCGGGAACAGCCATCATTGCCAATAAGAATATTTCTGTTGACGATTTGACAACCGAACAATTGCGTAAGATTTTTACTGGTGAATATACCAACTGGAAGCAATTGGGTGGTGAGGACCTGGAAATTACCATTGTGAACCGGGCTGTAGGATCTGGTAGCCGTGCTGTATTTGATGACATCATCATGAATGGGAAAGATCCAAAACAGGCTCAGGAACAAGATTCAAATGGAATGGTGAAAAACATTGTTTCCCAAACTCCAGGTGCCATTTCTTATTTGGCCTTTACCTACGTGGATGATAGTGTTAAAACCATGAAGTTAAATGGCTATGAACCAACTAAGGAAAACGTTGTGAACAATAACTGGCCAATCTGGTCTTACGAACATATGTATACCAAGGGAGAGCCAAGTAAATTGGCTAAGAAATTCTTGGATTATATGATGACAGATGAGGTCCAGCAGGAAATCGTTGGTAAGATGGGCTATATCCCAATCAATGATATGAAAGTCAGCCGTGATCTTGACGGTAACATTACGAAGAAATAAGAAGAATTAGGTAAAACATGAACGAAGTAGCAAAAAAAAAAATGCTCGCAAAGTCCAATAATTCTCGGTTGGAAAAATTTGGTAAAACCATTACTTTCTGCTGTATGAGTTTGATCGTCTTTGTCGTAGCTTTGATTTTGATTTTTGTAGCCCAAAAGGGATTATCGACCTTCTTTGTCAACAAGGTCAATGTCTTTAGTTTCCTTTTCGGATCCACATGGAATCCATCAGGGAAAGAATTTGGGGCTTTGCCAATGATCTTGGGTTCCTTCATTGTAACCCTTTTGTCTGCCTTGGTGGCGACACCTTTGCCATCGGTGCAGCAGTCTTTATGACAGAAGTTTCTCCTAAGGGAGCTCGCTTCTTGCAACCAGCCATTGAATTGTTGGTAGGAATTCCTTCTGTTGTATACGGATTTATTGGTTTGCAAGTGGTGGTTCCATTTGTCCGTTCCATCTTTGGTGGGACAGGATTTGGGATCTTGTCAGGGGTCTTTGTCCTCTTTGTCATGATTCTTCCAACTGTGACCTTTATGACAACAGACAGCTTACGGGCAGTGCCTCGTCACTATCGGGAAGCGAGTATGGCTATGGGAGCGACTCGTTGGCAAACGATTTGGCATGTCACCTTAAAAGCAGCCCGCTCAGGTATTTTTACGGCAGTTGTCTTTGGAATGGCCCGTGCCTTTGGTGAAGCCTTGGCTATTCAGATGGTGGTCGGAAACTCAGCGGTTGTTCCAACATCTTTAACAACTCCAGCTTCCACCTTGACCTCTATCTTGACCATGGGTATCGGAAATACGGTTATGGGAACTGTTAACAACAACGTTCTCTGGTCACTTGCCTTGGTGCTCTTGCTGATGAGTTTGGCATTCAACAGCGTTATCAAATTGATCACGAAAGAAAGAGGTAAGAAGAACTATGCACGCTAAAAAAATAGATAAGATAGCGACAGGGGTTCTCTATGCAATTGCTGGAATTATTGTCACTATTCTTGCTTCTTTGATTCTCTATATCCTGGTTAGAGGGTTGCCGCATGTGTCTTGGACCTTCTTGACCAGCAAATCCTCTTCTTACCAAGCAGGTGGTGGGATTGGGATTCAGCTCTATAATTCCTTCTTTCTCTTAGTCATTACCTTGATTATTTCCTTCCCACTTTCATTAGGGGCAGGGATCTACTTATCAGAGTATGCCAAGAAGGGTCCATTGACCAATTTGGTTCGGACCTGTATTGAAATCTTGTCTTCTCTACCATCGGTTGTAGTCGGTCTCTTTGGTTATTTGGTCTTTGTAGTGCAGTTCCAATATGGCTTCTCAATTATTTCTGGAGCCTTGGCCTTGACGGTCTTTAACCTGCCACAGATGACACGAAACATTGAAGATAGTTTGCAAAATGTCCACCATACACAAAGGGAAGCCGGCCTTGCGCTTGGAATTTCTCGTTGGGAAACCGTGATTCACGTGGTGGTACCTGAAGCCTTGCCAAGTATTATTACGGGTGTCGTATTAGCTTCTGGGCGGATCTTTGGGGAAGCAGCGGCCTTGATTTATACTGCTGGTCAGTCTGCCCCAGCCTTGGATTGGAGCAACTGGAACCTCTTTAGTGTCACCAGTCCGATCTCTATTTTCCGTCAAGCAGAAACACTAGCGGTCCACATTTGGAAGGTTAATAGTGAAGGAACCATTCCAGATGCGATTGAAGTATCTGCTGGATCGGCCGCAGTCTTGTTGATCTTCATTTTGATTTTCAACTTTGGAGCGCGTAAGCTTGGTACTTACCTCCATAAGAAATTAACCTCAGCATAAAAGGAGAAGAAATGTCAAAGTACAATTGGGATGAGAAACATATCATTACTTTTCCTGAAGAAAAAGTGGTCCTTTCGACCAAAGACTTGCATGTCTACTATGGTTCAAATGAATCTATCAAAGGGGTGGATATGCAATTTGAGAAGAATAAAATCACAGCTTTGATCGGTCCTTCTGGATCTGGGAAATCCACTTATCTTAGAAGTTTGAACCGGATGAACGATACCATTGATATTGCGCGTGTGACTGGTGAGATTTGGTACGAAGGGATCGATGTCAACCGACCAGATATCAATGTCTATGAAATGAGAAAGCATATCGGGATGGTCTTCCAACGACCAAATCCCTTTGCCAAGTCCATCTATCGCAATATTACCTTCCCTCACGAGCGGGCAGGTGTCAAAGACAAGAAGGTCTTGGACGAGATCGTCGAAATCTTTGAAGCAAGCAGCCCTCTGGGATCAGGTCAAGGATGACTTGCACAAGTCAGCATTGACCCTCTCTGGTGGTCAACAGCAACGGCTCTGTATCGCTCGAGCTATCTCCGTTAAACCAGAGATTTTGCTCATGGACGAGCCAGCTTCAGCCTTGGATCCTATCGCGACAGCTCAGTTGGAAGAAACCATGCTAGAGTTGAAGAAGGACTATACCATTATCATCGTGACCCACAGCATGCAGCAGGCTGCTCGTGCTAGCGATTATACAGGCTTCTTCTATCTAGGCGATTTGATCGAGTATGATAAAACAGCCAACATTTTCCAAAATGCAAAACTGCAATCGACCAACGATTATGTATCTGGTCACTTTGGATAGGAATTGGCAACTTAGAAACAACATAAGGATGAAAACATGACAGAACCAATTTTGCAAGTCAAGGACTTGTCGGTTTATTACAATAAGAAAAAGGCACTGAATAGTGTGTCACTGGATTTCACCCCTAAAGAAATCACGGCTTTAATCGGTCCTTCTGGATCTGGGAAGTCTACCTTGCTCAAGGCTATCAACCGGATGGGAGATTTGAACCATGAGGTGACGACGACAGGAACCGTCCTCTACAATGGTCATAATATCTATAGTCCTCGGACAGATACAGTAGAGCTTCGTAAGGAAATCGGGATGGTCTTTCAACAGCCCAACCCCTTCCCTATGTCGATCTATGACAATGTCACTTACGGACTCATGATTAATGGGGTCAAGGACAAGCAAGTCTTGGATGAAGCAGTCGAAACCTCTTTGAAAAATGCTTCTATTTGGGATGAGGTCAAGGATCGTCTCCATGATTCAGCGATTGGGCTTTCAGGGGGGCAGCAACAACGGGTTTGTGTGGCGCGTGTATTGGCAACCAGCCCTAAGATTATCCTCTTGGATGAGCCAACCTCAGCCTTGGACCCGATTTCTGCTGGAAAGATTGAAGAAACACTTTATGGCTTGAAGGACCGTTATACCATGCTCTTGGTGACGAGGTCTATGCAGCAAGCCAGTCGGATCTCGGATAAGACAGCCTTTTTCTTGGATGGGGACCTCATCGAGTATGATGACACCTCAAAAATCTTCTTGAACCCTGCTCGTAAGGAAACAGAAGATTATGTATCAGGGAAGTTTGGATAAGAAAGGGAAAGTAAATGTTACGTGTACAATTTGAAGAAGATTTAGAAAAGCTTCATAATCAGTTTTATGCCATGGGAAATGAAGTCTTGACCCAGATCAACCGCACGGTTCGAGCTTTTGTCACTCATGATCGTGATCTAGCACGTCAGGTGATCGAAGATGATGCGGAGATTAACGAATATGAAGTGAAGTTGGAGCGCAAATCCTTTGAGATGATTGCCCTTCAACAACCAGTTTCTCAGGATCTTCGGATGGTGATGACTGTCTTAAAAGCTGTATCTGACGTGGAGCGTATGGGAGACCATGCGGTATCTATCGCCCGTGCAACCATCCGTATGAAGGGAGAACTTCGTAGTAAGGTTGTAGAAGAAGAAATCAGCAAAATGGGTCGAGAAGTCAAAGACTTTGTTGAAGCAACCTTGGAGCTCTACTTAAAAGGGGATGTTGAAACGGCCTATGAAGTAGCGACTCGCGATGAAAAGATTAATGAGTATTATGATCGTATTCAAGAGCTGGCAACAGAAGAAATCAAGCATAATCCTGACTTGATCATTACTGGACGTGATTACTTCCAAGTCATCAACTACTTGGAGCGTATTGGTGATTACGCTAAAAATATCTGTGAGTGGGTTGTCTACTTCGAAACTGGAAAAATTGTGGAATTATAAGAAAAGAAAGTCTGAGGTCATGATCTCAGACTTTTGTCTTTTTGTAGATCTGGTTTTGCCCCCTCTTACCTTACAGTTAGTAGGATTTATGATAGAATAGAAGGTGAGAAAAAATGAAGAAGGAGTTACTCATGCAAGCAGTTGCACATTTTATTGATACATTTGTACCTGAGCACTATGATCTATTCTTAGATTTGAACCGCTCTAGTAAAACTTTCTCAGGGAAAGTGACCATTAGCGGAAAAGCAAAAGAGACTCGCATCTCTCTTCACCAAAAGGATTTGACCATCGAAACAGTAGAAGTAGCAGGTCAAAACCGTCCATTTACGGTGGATGATGACAATGAAGCAGTCTATGTCGAATTAGAAGGGACAGGTCAAGTAACGATTACCTTGACCTATTCAGGTAAGATCACAGACAATATGACAGGAATTTATCCTTCTTACTACACAGTAGATGGTGTGAAGAAGGAAGTGATCTCTACTCAGTTTGAGAGCCATTTTGCGCGTGAAGCCTTCCCAAGTGTGGATGAGCCAGAAGCCAAAGCGACCTTTGATTTGGCTGTGAAATTTGACCAAGAAGAGGGAGAAATCGTTCTTTCTAATATGCCAGAAATCGATGTGGAAAACCGTAAAGAAACGGGGATTTGGAAGTTTGATACGACTCCACGTATGTCTTCTTATCTCTTGGCCTTTGCGGCTGGAGACCTCCAAGGGGTGACAGCTAAGACCAAGAATGGAACCCTAGTCGGTGTTTACTCTACCAAAGCTCACCCATTAGAAAACTTGGACTTCTCATTGGATATTGCCGTTCGTGCTATTGAATTTTATGAAGACTACTATGGCGTGAAGTATCCAATCCCTCAATCTCTTCATATCGCCCTTCCAGACTTCTCTTCAGGTGCGATGGAAAACTGGGGCTTGGTAACCTACCGTGAAGTCTACCTTCTTGTTGATGAGAATTCGACTGCCCAAAGCCGTCAAACAGTAGCCTTAGTGGTGGCTCACGAGTTGGCTCACCAATGGTTCGGAAACCTCGTGACCATGAAATGGTGGGATGACCTCTGGTTGAATGAAAGCTTCGCCAATATGATGGAATATGTCAGCTTGGATGCCATCGAACCAAGCTGGAATATCTTTGAAGACTTCCCAAACAACTGGTGTGCCTGCTGCCTTGAAACGCGATGCTACAGATGGCGTTCAATCCGTCCATGTGGAAGTGAAACACCCAGACGAGATCAACACCCTCTTTGACCCAGCCATCGTTTACGCTAAGGGTAGCCGTCTCATGCACATGCTTCGCCGTTGGTTAGGCGATGACGCCTTCCGTAAAGGGTTGAAGATTTACTTTGAAAAACACCAATACGGAAATACCATCGGTCGTGACCTTTGGGATGCTCTTGGGCAAGCTTCAGGTCGTGATGTCGCAGCCTTTATGGATTCTTGGTTGGAGCAACCAGGATACCCTGTTGTCTCAGCTGTTGTAGAGAACGATACCTTGATCATCCGTCAAGAGCAGTTCTTCATCGGAGAAAGAGAAGAAAAAGGCCGTAAGTGGGTTGTTCCATTGAATAGCAACTGGACAGGTATTCCAGATACCTTGGAAACTGAAGTCTTAGAAATTCCAAACTACAGTGCCTTGAAAGCAGCTAACAACGGAGCTCTTCGCTTCAATACAGAAAATACAGCTCACTATATCAGTGACTACCGTGGGGAATTGTTAGAAGACATCCTTGCTGAACTTGCTAACTTGGATAGCACTTCGAAACTACAAGTGGTTCAAGAACGCCGTCTCTTAGCGGAAAGTGGTCAAATTTCTTATGCAAGCCTCTTGCCAGTGATTGAACATTTGACAGAAGAAAGTTCCTACTTGGTCGTTTCTGCTGTTTCGAGCGTCTTGAGCGGAATCAGTCTCTTTGTGGATGAAGGAACTGAAACAGAAGTAGCCTTCCATGAGTTGTTGAAACGGATGAACCGTTACAACTTCGAACGCTTGGGACTGGAAGCTAAGCCTGGTGAAACAGAAGAAGACGAAAAAGTTCGTCAGCTAATGATTGCTAATATGATCAAGGCCAATGATGAAGCTGCACAAGCACAAGCGAGCGCTATCTTTGAAGCGCACGCAGCTGATCTAGAAAAACTTCCAGCTGCCATTCGCTTGCAAATCTTGGTCAACCAAATCAAACACCAGGAAACCAAGGCGCTTAGCCAACAATATCTGGATACCTATGTGAAGACAGTTGATGGAAACTTTAAACGCCAGTTGGCGGCTGCCCTTTCTTATACCAAGGATGAGGAAACTTTGGAAGCTCTATTGAAGGAGTGGAAGAACAAGGATGTGGTGAAACCTCAGGACTTGGCTATGAGCTGGTACTTCAATTTCTTGCACCATGACTTTACCCAAGGAAGAACCTGGACTTGGGCGCGTGAAAACTGGGATTGGATCAAGAAAGCACTCGGTGGTGATATGAGCTTTGATAAGTTTGTCATCTACCCAGCTAACTGTTTCAAGACCCGTGAACGGTTGAATGAATACAAGGCCTTCTTTGAGCCTCAATTGGATGATATGGCGATCAGCCGTAATATCAAGATGGGAATTAAAGAGATCGCGGCTCGTATCGATCTTATCGAGCGGGAGAAAGCAGCGGTTGAAACAGCCCTTCTAGCAACTAAATAAAGAAAAAGCTCCTAGAGAGGAAGCTGCAGGTTTGCAGGCCTCTCTAAGAGTTTTTATTTTGCTTTTTTGAAATAAGAGAGATGTTTGAGATTGCGATAGAGTATAACCGCGAAAATCGTTGTCAAAGTCATCTTAATCAAATCTGGTAATACAAAAGGTAGGACGACCAGTTTTACGGTGAGATCCAAACTCTTGTGGGTTATGAGCATAAAACCTAAGGCCCCCCCAATAAAGAGAACGACTTCCCCTAAAGCGTTAGCAAGGAAGATGCGAATGGGTTGTCCTTTTTGGCCAGCAAAGATAGAAGTCACCAAAGCTCGAAGAGGGAAGAATAGAAGGAAACCAGCAGTGGGACCATAGAAGGAGCTGATGCCTCCGTGACCACCCGAAAAGACGGGAAGGCCAATGGCACCTAAGAGGAGGTAAATGAGAACAGAAAGAGTGGCTTCTGTAGGGCGATAGATGCTAGCAATCAAGCCAATTGCTAAAGTCTGAAGCGTGATCGGAATGGGACCAAGGGGGATTTGAAATGGAGATAGGACAGCAATCAGTGCTGCTCCAAGAGCAATTAATGTCATTGATTCTATTTTTTTCAAAACAGTAAACCTCTCTTTGTTTTTATGGTAACTATTCTACAAAAAAGAAGACAAGCCTGTCAAGTCCTCTATTCAGCTGTGACAATTGTCTCCATCCTCATTTTAGGAATTTTTAAGAAAAAATTTAGTCACGATTAAGGAAGAGTCGGTAAACTATCCCTATCTAAACAAAGGCCTTGTTTTAATAAATAATTTAAGGAATTGAAAGAATGCAAACTTCGAATGAACAGAAGCAAGAAAGAACTGAAAAAATGATTGTCGTTAAGAAAAGTCCTAAGTGGTGGGCAACTGCCGCAGCAACAGGAGGACTTGTCGTAGGAATGACTGGTGGATTTGGCTTGGGAATGTTGGCGACAGCCAATACGAGTCCCCAACGCCAACAAGCATCGGTCGCTACACAAAATAGTAACCAGCCTGCCCAAAACCATCAAGGACAAAATGGCCAGGGGAATCATCAAGGACAAAATGGACCATCTAATTCTCAAGGTTTCCATGATCAAAATGGTGGACCAGGGCAAGGAGAAATGAACAGTCAACCACCTCAAGGAGGGGGCTCACAAGGTGGTCAAGGACAAGATGGATTTGGTGGAGGACCAGGCGGTATGCCACCGCAAGATGGCCAAAACGGTGAACCAGGACAAGGACAAATGAATGGCCAACCACCACAAGATGGAGGGCCTCAAGGTCAACAAGACAAGCAACAAAATGGGAAATCGAGTAAAAAGTCCTCCAAGAAATCCTCTTCGAAAAAATCGTCTAGCAATACAAACAATTCATCAAAGGATGAGACAGGGACAGCAGGCTAAGAAAAAAGTTGAAATCGCTATCTGAATGCTACTGAATAAGGCCTTGTCATGTTATAATAGAGTAGAAAATACTCATCATCCTTGTGTGGAAGAATGAGAAGGAGAAGTACACATGATTAAGATTCTATTAGTAGAAGACGACCTCGGTTTGTCTAATTCAGTATTTGATTTTTTAGATGACTTTGCAGATGTCATGCAAGTCTTTGATGGAGACGAAGGTCTTTACGAGGCTGAAAGTGGGATCTACGACTTGATTTTGCTTGACCTCATGCTTCCTGAAAAAGATGGTTTCCAAGTTCTGAAAGAATTGAGAGATAAGGGTGTCTCCACTCCAGTATTGATTATGACAGCCAAGGAGAGTTTGGACGATAAGGGCCATGGGTTCGAGTTAGGGGCAGATGACTATCTGACCAAGCCATTCTACCTAGAAGAACTCAAGATGCGGATTCAGGCTTTGCTGAAGCGCTCTGGTAAGGTCAATGAAAATACCTTATCTTATGGGAATGTAACCGTTAATCTTTCGACAAACTCTACGCTTGTTGAAGGGAAAGAAGTGGAGCTATTAGGGAAAGAATTTGATCTTTTGGTCTATTTCCTTCAAAATCAAAATGTTATCCTTCCAAAAACACAAATCTTTGATCGACTTTGGGGATTTGATAGCGATACGACCATTTCGGTTGTCGAAGTTTATGTTTCTAAGATTCGTAAGAAGTTAAAAGGAACAGACTTTGCAAAAAATCTCCAAACATTGCGTAGCGTGGGGTACATTCTGAAAGATGCTCAATAAAATAAAAAAAACTGTTAATGCGGATGACTTTTCTTATTTCATCCGCTATTTCGGACTCTTTACCTTGATTTTCTCAACCATGACCTTAATTATTATTCAAGTGATGCGGTCAAGTCTGTATACAACGGTTGATGAAAATTTAAAGATGCTGAGTAAAGATCGTTATTCCATCATTAGCTTGGCCAATCGTACCGGAAATGGGATGGGAAGAGACGAACCAGATGATGACCGACCAGAAGATGATGAACCTGATCCCGAGGACGGCCCTAGACCATCGGTCACTTCCAATAGTACAGCCATCCTCTTGAATGATAATTTTGAAAATGTGACGACGGACAATGGTTTTCTGGATTTAAAAACAGTGACCTTTAGTCGCAGCTATTTAAACAAGATCAAGCAGATTCAAATCACCAACCATTATAAGCAAAAAGAAAGCTACCGGGCTTATTTGGTGGATATTGACCCCGATGATTATATCGATGGGGTGAAATATGCCGTGATCATGACCAATATCAGCCAGTTGGAGCAGACCAGTGAAAAACACGAGAGCCAAATCGCCTTGGTCATGATTTGCTTCTGGGGCATTTCCCTCTTTGCAAGTATCTTCCTGGCTAAAATGAGTGTGAAACCTCTCTTAGAGAGCATGAATCGGCAGAAGGCTTTGTCGAAAATGCTTCTCATGAATTGCGGACACCTTTAGCCGTTTTGCAAAATCGTTTGGAAACCCTGTTCCGAAAGCCAGAGGCAACAATTATGGAATCCAGTGAGAATATCGCCTCCTCTTTGGATGAGGTTCGCAATATGCGCTTACTGACGACGAATCTCTTAAACTTAGCCCGTCGGGATGATGGGATTAAACCTGAGTTTTGTGAAATCCCTCCCTCTTTTTTCGACCAAACCTTTGCCAATTATGAAATCATTGCCGAGGAAAATGATAAAATTTTCGAGTATGAGAATCATGTCGAAAGGAGTCTGGTGTCTGACAAGGTCCTACTGAAACAGCTGATGACCATTTTGTATGACAATGCCCTCAAATACACAGAGGAAGAAGGAAAGATACGGTTTGTCGCCCAATTCAAGGATCGCTATCTCTATCTTCGGGTAGAGGATAATGGACCAGGGATTGCAGACGAAGATAAAAAGCGGATATTTGATCGATTCTACCGAGTGGATAAGGCGCGGACCCGTCAAAAGGGTGGTTTTGGGTTAGGACTGTCCTTAGCCAAGCAAATCGTAGAAGCCTTTAATGGTACCATTACTATTCGAGATAACAAGCCGAAAGGTGCTATTTTCGAGGTCAAACTAGCAACCAAGTCAGATAGTAAAAAGAAATCGAGTTCTAAATCAACGAAAAACAAGTAAGAGAGTGGGACAGAAATCGGTAATTCGTTAGAATTCGATTTCGTCGTCCCACCTCCGCACAGTTGAGTAGGGCTGTAAAAGCTGATAAAATCAGCGTAGTAGAGCCCACTCAACCACTGCGTATTGCTCGACAATCTAAAAAAATTGAGAGGCTAGGACTTTTGTCCCAGCCTCTTTTTTCAGCTATTTCAAATAATCGCTATTTTTGCCTGACTAGTGTATAATAGAAAAAAAGAAAGAGGTGTCGTATGGCTTCAAAAATGTTACACACTTGTTTGCGAGTGGAGAATTTAGAAAAATCAATTGCCTTTTATGCAGATGCGTTTGGCTTTAAGGAATTGCGTCGCAAAGATTTTCCTGAATACAAATTTACGATTGTTTATCTTGGTTTAGAAGGGGATGACTATGAGTTGGAATTAACTTACAACTATGATCATGGTCCTTACGTCATTGGAGATGGCTTTGCCCATGTTGCCTTGAGTACGCCAGACCTTGAAGCCCTTCATGCGGAGCATAAGGAAAAAGGTTACCAAGTAACAGATCCTAAAGGCTTGCCAGGAACTCTTCCAAACTATTACTTTATTGTGGACCCAGATGGCTACAAAGTAGAAGTGATTCGCGAAAAGTCCTTATAATCAATAATGATATAAACAGATCATGAAGAGCAGATGTTACCACATCTGTTCTTTTTTTTCTACTTGTAAGTTGCTTGTTCAAAGTGATGGGAGATAGAGCAGAAAGGCTTTCAATCTCCTATTATTTTTAGGGTTTTATTTTCTAGATTTGAGAGTTTTCAACTGTTTTTTGGTGATAAAATTGCTATAATAAGAGTATGAAGAAATCCTACTTGAAAATACTTATTCTCATCCTCCTCAACCTCCTTTTCATCGGGGGGATTTATCTTGCTTATCAGAAGATTGAGGAAGCACGCGCTATCAAAAATTATAATCAACAGTTTTCCAAAGCAATCCAGGAAGAAGAAGCAGTTGAAAAAGACAAAGATACCATTCTTCAAAAAGGAATGGTCGGTCAATCTTATGTTGCTGCCTACTACCCGAAAAATAACGAAGAACCTATCGCAGTGGTCAAAGAGAGAATTTTGGCTGACGTAGGCTCTCTTCCCCAAGAAGAGAAGAAGAACCAGCAAGCAAAAGAACTATTGTTCTATCATACCGAACGCTCAGAAGACCCATTTGTCGGGGTTCATCCTTATCAGGTGAAGAAGACCCAGTACAAGTGGAAAAACGGTAAGTTCATCAAAGATGGAATCGACAAACTACCTCTCTTTTATCTAACGGATGAGGGAACGGTCTTCCAATTCTCCCAATTGTTTACGGATGCTGATTTAGCCAAAGAAACCCTCTTAACAGAGTTGCGCTCTCAGCTGGACTTCCTACAGTTAGGGGAAGATCGAATTGAAGAGCTAATGCAAGCTGTCTCAGCAAGTGATATGGCAAGCTGGCAGTTCACCTACAATCAAGGTGTTCTTTCTATCGCCCTTCCAGTTACTATTGAGGGCATGGAAACCTTCGATATGCCCCTTTCGAAGCTCTATGATGTGATTGATTCTGCTCGCCTGAATCCTGGAGATCTTGAAGCTTATGAGGCCTACCAAACCCAACGTCACGCTAAGATGGTTGCCTTGACTTTTGATGATGGTCCAGATCCAACGACGACTCCTCAAGCCCTGGATATCCTTAACAAGTACCATGTTAAAGCAACTTTCTTTATGCTTGGGAAGAATGTCTCAGCCTATCCTGAAGTAGCTAAACGGGTCCGTCAGGAAGGACATGAAATCGGGATCCATACTTGGAACCATCCTGTCTTAACTAAGTTGCCTTTGGAGTCAGCTCAAAAAGAAATCATGGATACCAAAGAAGTGATTCAAAAGGTGACTGGAGTGCAAACGAAGATTACGCGTCCTCCTTATGGTTCGATTAATAGTGCCATTCAATATGCAGTGGATCAAGCCTTTATCATGTGGGATGTGGATACCTTGGATTGGAAGAGTCATAACACCGAAGCGATCTTAGCAGAGGTGAAAAAACAAGTCAAACCAGGATCAATTATCCTGATGCATGATATTCACCAAACTTCGATTAATGCTCTCCCAGCTGTGATCCAATACCTTCAATCGCAAGGCTACACCATTGTGACGGTTGATGAACTCTTAAACCACCAAGTGGAAACTCATCGCCTTTATTACAATCGTAATTAAAAAAATCGTTCGTAATGTTACGAACGACTCAGATTGAAGATAAAGTAATTTTAAAAACTTTCCTTAGGTGAGTACGGACGTCAGCGAACTTCGTAGAAGTTCCATGACTAATTATTGAGCCTAAGGTCTCAATAATTCCGAGTGCCTGAAACGATTGTGTTTCAGGCACTTTTCTCACGGCGGAAAGTTTTTTTCATATTCTTAAATGACTAAAAATATAAGTTGTTTTTTGAAAATTATCCAGCTGTTTTATGTAAAACAATAGTTTGTCTACATTAAAAATCGTTCGTAATACTACGAACGATTTTCTTATTCTTCCCCTATATAGAGTTGAGCTCCCTTAAGGATTAAAGGACGAACAGGGCTTAATCTTTTCAAGCTTTTTAATTCTTCTGGATGGCTGACCAAGGTGATGACATAGCCTTCTTTGCCCATGCGTCCGGTACGCCCAGATCGGTGGATGTAGGTTTCGGCATCTCTTGGAACTTCATAGTTGACGACACATTCTAGTGAGTCGATATCGATTCCCCGCGCTACCAAATCTGTTGCCAGAAGGAGTGTCAGCTGATGATCCTTAAAGCGTTCCAGAATGACTTTCCGGAATTTGACGTTGACGTCACTAGCAAGTGAGACAGCGCTAACTCCTCGGTACTGGAGTTTTTCTTCAGCGCTCCCTAGGTCGGACAAGCTATTGAAGAAAACGAGGCCACGAAAGTCTTCGACATTGGATAGTTTTCTGAGGAGTTCGACCTTTTCTCGCTTGTCCACTTCCATATAGAAGTGCTGGATATTGTCCAAGTTTTGCCCTTCTACCTGAATGGTCAGGGTATTGGGCTCGATTTGCTCTGGATCAAACTTAGTCGTTGCACTCATATAGATAAATTGATGATCTCGTGGCGCGTAGTGGCAAATCTTGTCGACAAAGTGATACTGAGAGTCGCTGAAAAGTTGGTCAAATTCGTCCAGGATGATGGTATCGACATTCATCATCTTGATTTTCTTGAGCTTGATCAACTCAAAAATACGGCCTGGAGTTCCGATGAGAATTTCGGGTCCTTTTTTAAGACGTTCGATTTGCCGTTTTTGACTAGAGCCGGAAAGGAAAAGTTGAGCACTGAGTCCAAGAGGCTCTGCCCATTGTTTAGTGACATCAAAGATTTGTCCGGCCAATTCTGTATTGGGGGAGAGAATCAGCAATTGTTGCGCTTTTTTAGGTTTTAGCTTGAGAAGACTAGGGAAGAGATAGGCCAGAGTCTTCCCAGTTCCTGTCGGGCTGACTCCAAGCACATTCTCCCCTTGGGTGATCGGCTCAAAGAGGCGTTCTTGGATTTCAGTGAGTTGCTCAAAGCCGAGGGTTTTGAGTTGCTCTTGCCAGAGCGGTGGGAATGCTAGTGTCATATTAGTTTTCGTCCTTAAAGTGTATTCCAGCATCTTGGCGCATAGCATAGAGGGCTTGATGGACCATCTGTCCAGTTTTGAGCCAAGTCTGGTAAAGTATCTGGTCGCCCTCTGTCATCATACTAGCAAAGGCCTGGGCTTCTTCTAGCATGTTATGAGGGGCAGGAGTGATTAGAAGCTGGTAGCTGTTTCCAGAATGGTCTTGAAAAACAGCTTCGTTAACGGCTTCAATGCCACTCAGAAAGAGGGTGCCATCTGTTGTGTAGATTTCAGCAGGAAGATTGCTGGTCACATCCTTGCCGGCTTGAATGCCGATGACAAAGTCAGAATAAACCAAGCTACCATGTCCGTTCAAATCGATTGAATTAGGCAATTGCCGCGCCTGATAGGTTACTGATTCAGGTTGACCGAAGAGGCCGATGGCGAAGTAGAGGGGATAGACACCCAGATCCATAAGGGCTCCGCCAGCAAACTGGTCAGAGAAAATATTAGGTGTAGCCCCTTTCAGGAGTTCGGGCATTTTAGAGGAGTATTTGGCATAGGTCATGTGACCACCCAGGATGGTCTTGTCTTTGAGAAAGTCTTGGATGGTCGCAAAGGCTTTTTCATGATAGTTGCGAGCTGCTTCAAAGAGATAGACCTGGTGCTCCTTGGCCAATTTAACCAACTCTTCCCATTCCTTGGGAGTAGTGACGGCTGGTTTTTCAAGGATAACATGTTTCTTAGCTAGAAGGGCTAACTTGCCTGGGGATAGTGGAGTGAATTGGGACTAGCAATGTAGATGACATCCAGGTCACTATCTAGAAAGGCAATCAGATCATCATAGAGGGCCACTTGTCCATAGGGTTGGGCGAAGCTACTAGCCTTCTCTAAGGTCCGCGAATAGACTGCCCTTAACTCATAGTGGCCTGTTTCTTTTGTTGCGGCCAGGAAGGAATGGGAGATGGCACTGGTGCCGATGATACCAAGTTTCAGCATGGCAGCTCCTTTCAATCAGGTATTTACTGGTTTCATTATATCATGTTTCACCCTAAAAAGATGGAATGGGCCTTTCGAACTGGGACGGAAGGGGAAAGGAGATCCTTCTTTGATTTTGGATGAAAGCCATAGAAAAATGGTTCAAGTCGTGGTCAAGTGACCGCTTTTGTGATAGAATAAATAGGATTATAGAAAATGGAGAAGAAGATGCGAAACAGACCAATTATTATCGGTGTAACAGGTGGTTCTGGTGGGGGAAAAACTAGTGTTTCTCGAGCTATTTTGTCCCACTTTCCAGATGAAAAGATTGCTATGATTGAGCACGATTCTTATTACAAGGATCAAAGCCATTTAACCTTTGAAGAGCGGATTCAGACCAACTATGACCATCCTTTTGCCTTTGATACAGACCTCATGATCGAGCAAATCAATGAGTTGTTGGCTGGACGTCCGGTTGATATTCCAACTTATGACTATGCAGCGCATACGCGTAGTGCTAAGACTTATCGCCAGGAGCCTCAGGATGTCTTTATCGTTGAGGGGATTTTGGTCTTGGAGGACAAGCGTCTTCGTGACTTGATGGATATCAAGATTTTCGTTGATACCGATGATGATGTGCGGATCATTCGCCGGATCAAGCGAGATATGGAAGAGCGCGGTCGGAGTTTGGACAGCGTCATCGAGCAGTACTTGGGAGTGGTGAAGCCGATGTACCATCAGTTTATCGAGCCAACCAAGCGCTATGCGGATGTCATCATTCCAGAAGGAGTGACCAATACTGTAGCCATCGATTTGATTACGACCAAGATTGAGAAGATTTTGAGCGAATCACGTGAAGGATAAGATAACAAGTGAGAGAGGTTAGGAAGTTGTGTCCCAGCCTCTTTTCCATGACAAATAAGGAGAAATATGAAAAAGTTAAGAAGGGAGTTTCACTCCAGAAGTAAGGCCTTTGCCTGCCTGCTGACTATGTGTGCGGGTTTTTCAGATGCCTACACCTTTATCGAAAGAGGAGGGACCTTGGCGGCTGGCCAAACGGGAAACGTGGTCTTTCTATCCGTGGGGTTAATCGGCCATGAAATATCTGATGTGGAGGTCAAACTAGCCACCATGTTAGCCTTTATGATCGGGATTTTTTTGATGACCGTCTTTCAGCGCTTCTTTAGTCATTCGGTTTGGCGGCTTAGTACCTTAGTTCCTTTGGTCCTGACGACCTTGGTGGCTGGCTTTCTGCCAAAAGAAGTGCCCAATGTTCTGATCGTGCCTTTCTTTGGACTGAGCTTGGGGATTGTAGCCATTTCCTTTGGAGAAGTCGATGGCTATGCTTACAACCATTCCTTTATGACAGGGAATCTCAAGAAGACCATGGTCGCTTACGGGAATTTTGTGCGGGATCGCAAGATGGAGTTTTTCTGGGAATCCCTCTTTATGACCTCCTTGATTGGGAGTTTTGTCGGAGGGGCTATTCTTTCGACCTTCCTCATCCAATATTATGGACTTCGGACCATTTGGTTTGTTTCCCTTGTTCTGACCATCTTTCTGACATATCGGGCGATTCAATATGTTCGGAGAGACGCTTAAATGAATTTTTACAAAGTCAGGGACCTTGCTTCCTGGCTTTTTTATTGAGAACATTTGCTTGGTACTTCTGATGTCTAGTCGGTTTTTTATCAAGGCTTGCTCCGTGGTAAATACTTAATTTTCTAGCCAAAGTTTGGTATAATAAAGGGTATGAATACGCAAGAAAAAGAATCAAATTACAAACTCCTACTAGCCCAGTTAGAAGCTCTCTTAGAAGGAGAGAACAATGCCTTGGCCAATTTAGCCAATGCCAGTGCTTTGCTTAATCAAGCTCTACCGCATTCCGTCTTTGCAGGCTTTTACCTCTATGATCAAAAAAAGTTGATTCTAGGCCCCTTTCAAGGACAGGTATCTTGTGTCCATATCGCTCTAGGAAAAGGTGTCTGTGGAGAAGCAGCGGAGAAAAGAGAGACGCTGGTCATCGAGGATGTGACCCAGCATGCCAATTATATCTCTTGTGACAGTCGGGCCATGAGTGAGATTGTGGTTCCTATGGTCTTGAAGGACCAGTTGTTGGGAGTGTTGGATCTAGATTCGGATCGGGTGGGAGATTATGACGACCTGGATCGCCTTTATTTGGAACGTTTTGTAGCCATCTTGCTCGAAAAAACAAATTGGAATTTTAGGATGTTTGGAGTAGTAGACTAATGTATCAAGCCCTCTATCGTAAATACCGAAGCCAGACCTTTGGCCAGCTTGTAGGGCAAGAGGTTATTGCGACGACCCTACGACAAGCTGTCGAACAGGGGAAAATTAGCCATGCCTATCTCTTTTCTGGCCCTCGTGGGACGGGGAAGACGAGTGTGGCGAAAATCTTTGCCAAGGCCATGAACTGCCCCAATCAAAAAGGGGGAGAGCCTTGTAACGAATGTTATATCTGTGAAGCCATTACCAATGGCAGTCTAGAGGATGTCATCGAGATTGACGCTGCCTCTAATAATGGGGTGGATGAGATCCGCGATATCCGTGATAAATCGACCTATGCGCCTAGCTTGGCCCCTCATAAGGTCTATATTATCGACGAGGTGCACATGCTCTCGACGGGAGCTTTTAATGCCCTCCTCAAGACCTTGGAAGAACCGACAGAAAATGTGGTCTTTATTTTAGCGACAACGGAATTGCATAAGATTCCAGCAACCATCCTTTCGCGGGTTCAACGTTTTGAGTTCAAATCAATCAAGACGCCAGCCATTCAAGACCACCTAAAAGCTGTTTTGGATAAAGAAGGCATTGATTACGAAGAAGAAGCTGTGGCCATTATTGCCCGCCGGGCAGAAGGTGGGATGCGGGATGCCTTGTCCATTTTGGACCAGGCCCTCAGCCTGACAGCTGGTGCCCAATTGACTACTGCGACGGCAGAAGAAATCACAGGCTCCATCAGTCAAGAAGCTTTAGATCTCTATGTTGCAGCCTTGTCAGCACAAGATGCAACAGCTGCCTTGGACCAGTTGAACCTTATTTTTGATAATGGGAAAAATATGGCCCGCTTTGTGACAGATCTCTTGCAGTACTTACGGGATCTCTTGATCGTTCAGACAGGTGGGGAAAATCTCCATGTCAATGAACGCTTTAACCAGAATCTAGCCATTCCGCAAGCCACCCTCTTTGCTTGGATTGATCTTGCGACAAGGAGCTTAGCGGATATCAAAAACAGCCTGCAGCCCAAGATCTATACAGAGATGATGACCATTCGCTTGGCAGAATACAAGGGTGAGGGCTCTTCAGCTAGTCAAACGGCTCTTCCAGCGGATTTCTTGGCACAAATAGACCAACTTAAAAGAGAAGTGGAGTTACTGAAAAGTCAGTTAGCTCAAGTAGGGAGCGGAGCTCCTGTAGCCAAGTCAGCTCCAACCCGTCCTCAAAAGTCCAGCAAGGGCTATCGGGTGGATCGCAATAAGGTTCAAGCCATCTTACAAGAAGCGGTTGAAAATCCAGATTTAGCTCGCAACAATCTCATTCGCCTGCAAAACGCTTGGGGGGAAATTATTGAAAGCTTAGCAGGGGCAGATAAGGCCTTGCTGGTTGGTTCTCAACCGGTTGCGGCAAATGAACGCCATGCGATTCTTGCTTTTGAGTCTGCCTTTAATGCCGAACAGACCATGAAGCGAGATAACCTCAATACCATGTTTGGCAATATTTTAAGCAATGCAGCCGGATTCTCACCTGAAATTTTGGCCATTTCCATGGAGGAGTGGACCCAGGTCCGGGCGGAATTCTCGAAGAAAGCGCGTGGTCACAAGGAAGAAGTCGAGGTAGCAGAAGAGTCTGTCATTCCGGAAGGTTTCGATTTCCTCTCTGACAAAATTACTGTTCAGGAAGACTAGGATGTGCTTTTTCCAGAAAATCGTGGTAGAATATCAATATGAATAAACGTCAATTTTGGAGTCTGGCTATTTTTACAGCCTTTGAAACCTATTTTTTTAATGATGCTGTGATGAGAGAAAGCTACTTCGCAGCAATCTTTTGGGCTCTCTTGATATTAAGAAATTTACAAGTCAGCTATATCTTAGGGAAGTTGGTCGAAAGTATCGATCAACAGC